>JGI994J12354_10000557_pt1 | contig 37112 bp, 39 predicted proteins | sample IntmicLarv3ML3BL_FD_12354 | JGI IMG/M metagenome (IMG submission 12354) | reverse complement strand
GGAAATCTTAATTATAAAATATTTTTAGATTATTAATAAGAACAGTAATATCAATACTTGGGTGAAATATGCAAAAAAATTACCCGTAAAAAGTTTACGCAATCATTTTATCAAGAAACTATTGACATTATTTGGGAAACTGGCTATAATAGTAATAGAATTTATCAATTGGATTCTTCATATAGAAAAGAGCCAAAGTATGTTGGGCATACAAAGGCTCTTTTCTCTTATTGTATTGACTTAAGAAGTTCAATTACCATTTTGCATATGTAGATAGTCTTTATGTATTCAACTAAAATGATTACTTTATCTAACATACTTTTGTCTTTTGTATCAATTGGTTCCTTCATAGTTTACACCTCCCCTCATGGTTTAGTAAAACCTCATAGATTATACAATGGTTTCCATAAGTTGGCAACGGAAAGTTTTTGACAAAAATTGACAAAATATTAGGATTGCCAAATCTACCTAAATAGTGTATAATATATAAATTGAAATTGAGGGATACATGAATTCACTTGTCAAACTTATGCCAGAAAGTAAGAAATTTAATGATTATATTGAAGCCTTAAAAAAGAAAGAAACTCCAAATCATATTTTTGGATTAACTGATGCTGCAAAGGCTTTATTTTCTTATGCAACAGGATTTTATACAGAAAAACCAATTTGTATAGTTACATATAATGAAATACAAGCAAAAAAGCTTGTTAAAGATTTAAAATATTTTTCTAGTTTTACAGACATATTATTTTTCCCAAAAAGAGAGCTAATCACATATGATGTTTATGCAGAAAGCTTAGACTATTTACATGAAAGATTAAATGTATTAAATAGAATATATAAAAAAGAAAAGTTAGTTATAGTTACAACAATAGAAGCAGTTATGCAAAAAATGATAAAAAAAGAAGAACTATATAAACAAACTTTAAATATTAAAGTAGGAGAAGATATAGACTTAGATAATATAAAACAGACTTTGGTTGATTTAGGGTACAAAAGATATGACCTAATAGAAGGAAAAGGAATGTTTAGTGTTAGAGGTGGAATTATTGATATTTCACCAGTTGATTCCAATTTTGGTGTTAGAATAGAACTTTTTGGAGATACTATAGATTCAATTAGATATTTTGACATAGTAACTCAAAGGTCTGTAGAGATGGTAAACAATATAGAAATATTTCCTTCAAATGAATTTAAAGATTTAGAAATAAATAAGACAGATAAATATTTTGATGATAATTATAAAGAACATGAACATTTTATAGATTATTTAGATAATGATTATTTATTATTATTAGATGAAGAACCTAAAATAAGACAGAGACTAATAAGTATATTAAAAGAAAATGAAAACTTAGAAGAAAACTTAATTGAAAAAGAAAAAGATGTGCCACAAGCACTAAAAAACCAATTGACTATCGGAGAATGGGAGACGAAGATAGAAAATAGAAATACAACATACCTAACCTTCTCACCAAATATGCATGCAAAAAGAAACGGATATAGCTTTAGCTATAGGGAGGTCACCTTTTTTCGTAGTGAGCTTCATATCTTCTTACAGGAGATGGAAAAAGCAAAAAAGGAAAAAAGAAAAATAGTAATTCTTGCTGGAAACAGTGAAAGTGCGAAAAGAATATCTGAAACTTTATTTGAAAAAGAAATTTCGAATATAGTTTTAAAAGAATTAAATAAAGATTTAGGAAATGAAAATGTATATGTAGTGGAAGACTCTTTAAGTGCAGGTTTTGCAGATGAAGAGCTTAATTTACTTGTTATAGCTGGTGAAGAATTAACAGGAACTGCAAAGAAAAAGAAAGTAAAAACTGCTGCATTTCGTGAAGGCGAAAAAATAGTATTTGCTGATTTAAAAATAGGAGATTATGTTGTACATAATGCACATGGAATAGGTCAGTTTATTGGTGTAAATACTATTAAAACAGAAAAAATTATAAAAGATTATATAAAAATAAAATATAAAGGAAATGATGTATTATATATTCCTACAAATCAATTAGATAGCATTAAAAAATATGTGGGTGCAGGAGATATTACTCCAAGGCTTAACAAATTTGGCGGAAGTGAATGGGAAAATACAAAAGCAAAAGTGAAATCAGGTTTAGAAGCAATAGCGAAGGAATTAATTGAGCTTTATGCAAAAAGAAATAAAGCAGAAGGGTTTAAATTTTCTCCTGACACAGTATGGCAAAGTGAATTTGAGGAAGCTTTTAAATATGTTGAAACAGAAGACCAATTAAGGTGTGCTGAAGAGTTAAAGAAAAGTATGGAAGAGCAAAAGCCAATGGATAGACTTCTTTGTGGAGATGTTGGAGTAGGGAAAACTGAAGTAGCAATGAGAGGTGCTTTTAAAGCATGTATGGATTCTAAACAAGTTGCATATTTAGTACCAACAACAATTTTAGCTAACCAACAATATGAAACATTCAAAAAAAGAATGAAAGATTATCCTATAAAAATTGAAGTATTAAATCGTTTTAGAACAAAAAAAGAACAAATAGAAATTATAAAAAAACTAAAATTAGGAGAAGTGGATATACTAATAGGAACACATAGAATATTACAAAAAGATATAGAGTATAAAGACCTTGGATTTTTAATAATAGATGAAGAGCATAGATTTGGAGTAAAAGATAAGGAAAAAATAAAAGTATTAAAAAACAATATAGATGTTTTAACAATGACAGCAACTCCAATACCAAGAACTCTTCATATGTCTATTATTGGAATACGAGATATGTCTGTAATATATGAACCACCAACAAACAGAAGACCAGTTCAAACTTATGTGCTAGAATATGATAAAGAAATTGTCAAAGAAGCAGTAACTCGTGAGATTGAAAGAGAAGGTCAAGTATTTTATTTATACAATAAAGTAGAAACAATTGTAAGAAAAACAGAAGAAATAAAACAACTTGTACCTGAGGCGAGAGTCGCATTTGCACATGGACAAATGACTGGAACAGAATTAGAAAATATAATGATGGAATTTATTAATAAGAAAATAGACATACTAGTTTGTACAACAATTTTAGAATCTGGAATAGATATTCCAAATGCAAACACAATAATAGTAGAAGATGCAGATAGATTGGGTCTTGCAGGGCTTTACCAAATAAGAGGAAGAGTTGGGAGATGCGAAAGACAGGCATATGCATATATAACATATAAAAGAGACAAAATATTAACAGAAGTAGCTGATAAAAGATTAAAAGCAATAAAAGAATTCACAGAATTCGGTTCAGGATTTAAAATAGCATTAAGAGATTTAGAAATAAGAGGAGCAGGGAGTATTTTAGGAAATATTCAACATGGGCAAATGGATCAGGTTGGTTATGACATGTATTTAAAACTTTTAGACCAAGTTATAAAAAATATGCAAGGAATAGAAATAAAAGAAGATATAGAAATAAGTATAGATATAAATGTTTCAGCATATATACCTGATGAATTTATACAAAGTGGTTCTGCAAAAATAGAGATGTATCAAAACATTGCACTTTGTAAAACAAGAGAAGATATAGAAGATGTTATTGACGAAATTATAGACAGATATGGTAAGTTTCCAAAAGAAGTAGAAAACTTATTAGAAATTGCAGAAATAAAAATATTATGTGAGAGATTAGGAATAATAAAAGTTTTAGATAAAAAAGACAAAATAATTCTTACATATAAAGATTCTCAAAGTATAGCATTTATGGTTAAAGACACCTTAAAAGATATTAAAAGTTTTTTGAAAGGACTTGAGATTAATGGTAATAACAAGCAAGGAAAATGAAACTGTAAAACATATAAAAAAGCTTAAAGATAAGAAATATAGAGATGAATCAAATAAATATATAGTTGAAGGATTGAAGCTTGTCAAAGAAGCGATGATAACAAATTCAAAAATAGAAACTATAATTATTTGTGATAGTTGTGAAATAGATGAAAAATATGAACAAAAATTTTTATATGATATAGCAAAATATAATTGCATTTATGTTGCAGAAAAAATTTTTAATACATTAACAGAAGTGGTAAATTCACAAGGAATATTTGCGGTGATAGAAAAAAATGATAAAGAAAAAATTATAGATTATAATGAAGATATAATAGTAGCATTAGATAGTGTACAAGATCCAGGAAATTTAGGAACAATATTAAGGACATTAGATAGTATAGGAATAAAGCAAGTAGTTTTATCAAAATCGTGTGTTGACCCATATAATTCAAAAGTTGTACGTTCTACAATGGGTGCAATATTTAGGATAAATATGATAAGAGTAGATGATTTAGTAATTAGTTTAAAAGAAATAAAAAAACATAAATTTAAAATAATGACTACAGCTTTAGAAACAGATAAATTAATTTATGATGTAAAATATGAAAAAACTGTAATAGTGATTGGTAATGAGGCAAATGGTGTTTCAAGAGAAGTATTAGATATGTCTGATACAAAAATAAAAATACCAATGCTAGGTCAAGCAGAGAGCTTGAATGCATCAGTAGCAACAGGAATAGTTTTATATGAATATGTTAGACAAAAACTATTGCATTAATAACCCTAAAATTTTTGGATAAAGTTCCACAGCTTTAGTGTTCCAATTATCTGTTATTTTCTTTGCAATTTCAGGAGATGGTGCATAAGTTTTTGTTTCAAAAACTGTCACACCATTTTCTATTATCTTACAAGTAACTGTATAATTTTTTTCATCTTCAGGCATATATTCAGCAATAATAGAAACTTCATCTTCTATTTTATCAGCACTTTCTTTTAAAGAAGTATCTACTTTTAATTTTAAAATTCCAGGTAAAATGCTTAATGTTAAATTAAGAGTTTCCTTACCCTTTTCTGTAATTTCATAAACATCTGAATTTTCTTTTTTATATGTAATAAGATATCTATTTTCTAGTAAGTCTAATAAAAATTGTTGAAAATAGAAATAGTTAATTTCATCAATTGATAATACAAGTTTTAATAAGCCTGTATTTGTAACTGGCTTATTTAACTTGTTTAGTATATATAATATCAAAACTTTATTAATTGCTAATGTTTCATTATCTTCATTTAGTTTCACTTTTTCTGCCTCCAAAATGCATTATACCATAGATTTCATAATATTTATTGAATATTCTTAATTTTTTTGTTAAAATGAGAATATCAATTGAACTGAAAATAGGAGAAATATTATGTATAATGAAAGAGATAGGCAATTTGCTCTTGATTCTGTGATTGAAAGTTCTTATTCATTTATGGATATTAGTGATGAGTTTAGAGATGATGAAGAAATAGCATTTAAAGCAGGAATAGAAAATATAGAGTATATGAGTGAGAGACTAAAAAGAGATAAAAAATTTATTCTTAGTTTAATAAAAAAAGATAAACAAAGAATAGATAAATTGGTTCAGCAATATATTGTCGAGTCAAAAGAAAAAAATGAAAATAAATCAGAAAACGACTTTGATCACCTAAGATTATATCATAAATCCCATGGTGAACAATTACAATATATTGATGAAGACTTAAAGAATGATAAAGATATTGTCACAGGTTTTGTTGAAATTGATCCTAGGAATTTTATTTATGCAAGTGAACAGTTAAAAAATGATTTTGGATTAGTATATAGTGTAATTGAAAGAGACCCTGAAATGATAGCATATGCGGGTGAAAAAGCAAAAGATTCAGAATATATTGCAAATTATTTGCTTTTAAGAGAGCCTTTAATGTTTAAATATTTTAGTACTAATATAAGAAACAATATCAGAATTGTTAAACTAACATTAGATAAAATTGAGGACCTGAATAATCATACTCAAAATTCTTCTTTAAGTTTCAATCCACTCTTGGATGGTAGATTTTTTCTGGCTGGATCAATTGGGAATAAATTGTCAAATGATAGTGATTTAATAACTGAAATTATTTCAAGAACAGGTAGAGGGTTGGACAATGCAAGTGAACAGTTAAGAGATGATAAAGGATTTGTATTAAGTATATTTGACAAGAATGTATCTGAGTTTAAATTTGTATCTGACAAGTTGAAAGCTGATAAAGAGATTTGTATGAAGGTGGCTATGAAATCACCAACAGACATTTGTTATGCAAGCAAATCAATGCAAAAAGATAGACAAATATTAGGTTGTGCTATGCAAACTTTCATGAATCAAAATTATTCTGCTATTAAGGTATTGGGTTCTCATAAGCCATTCAGAGTAACTGGCACTCCGTTAGATAAAATGTTTACTAGTAATCACTTAGTTGGAGGGTTAAAAAAGATTTTACAGAAAGAAATAATAGAAGATAAAATATTTATAAAAGAAGTATTGACAGAAATACTAGGCGAGATAAAAGATAAGAGAATAGCAGAAGGATGGAAAACTATAATTGATAGAGAATTTAACTTAGATCAAGACCTTATTACTTACAAAACAAATCCTATAATGGATTTTATGAGAAAAATCACAAACTTTTTTGGTTCTAAAAAGAAGGAACAAACGTTGTCAAACAATACAATTATAGATAGTGAAAATGGTTTTGTTAAAAGTTTGAAGTGTTCTGCAAAAATAAGTACAAATTCAATAACAGATTCTAAAGGAAAAAGTAATTCTAGTTCTAGAGATTTTGAAGATATTGAAGAAAGCTCGAGATAATATATACATGAGTGAGAGTAGATTATGTCCATTTTATAATATTTATTGAATATTATAAAATTTTCTGTTAAAGTTATTAAAGGAAGGTGATTAAGTTGATAAATCCAAAATATATTTCACAAATAGAAGAAGAACAATCAAATTTTGAAGATTATTTTAAAGAACATGAAGAAGAAATAATTCAAATAATAGATGAAGAAGAAATTGAGATGGAATTAAATGGTGAGCAGGGTGAAGATTTTAGAATAGTATTCGAAGAATTGAGGCAAAAATATTGTGTTTAAAGTAAAGATTACACCAAGAGCAAGGAACAATTTGAATAGTATTTTAAAATATATTAGTAACTTTTCTCCACATTTAGCTAATGAAGTAAACAAGTCTTTCTATGAAAAATTAATTCTAATTGAGCAATTTCCAAGAATATATAAAATGGTTTCATATAGAAAAAGTAAAAAAAGAGAATATAGAGGTTTTTATATCAATAAATACATAGTAATTTATTTTATTCGAAATAATTTAGTTCAGATAGTAAGAGTAATTCCTTGTAAAAGTAAAGAAAATTCGATATAATACACACATGAAAGAGTGTAGATTATGTCCATTTAATTGTGGTATAAACAGAGAAAATAAATATGGTGTTTGTGGTTTAGATAATAAAATAAACATATCTAAAACTATGTTACATATGTGGGAAGAACCTTGTATTAGCGGAGAAGAAGGTTCTTTTGCCATGTTTTTCACAGGTTGTAATTTAAAGTGTGTATTTTGTCAAAACTATGAAATTAGCGGAAACGATTGCAAAAATTCAAAAGTATATAGTGAAGAAGAATTAGCAGAACTGATGCTAAATGTGAAAGAAGCTCATACAATAAGCTTAATTTCACCAACTCCATATATTCCTCAAATTGCAAAAGCTATAAGAATAGCAAAAGAAAAAGGATTAAACAAACCAATTGTATATAATACAAATTCATATGAGAATGTGGAAAGTGTTAAACTATTAGATGGTTTAATAGATATTTACTTACCAGATTTAAAATATTTTGATGATGAACTTTCGATGAAATATTCTAAAGCACCAAAATACTTTTATAATGCAACAAATGCAATATTAGAAATGCTAAAACAAGTTGGAGAAGAAAAGCTAATAATAAGACATCTTTGTTTACCAGGACATATAGAAGATTCAAAAAAAATATTAGATTGGATTTATAATAATTTGCCAAGTAATATTAGAATTAGTTTAATGGCACAATATTTCCCTACACATAAAGCAAATGAATATAATGAAATAAACAGAAAAATAACAAAAAGAGAATATGATTCAATAGTAAATTACTATTTTAATTTAGGATTGGAGAATGGATTTATACAAGAATTAGAGGCAGCAAGTGACAAATATGTTCCAAAGTTTTCACAGTAAAGACACAAATAAAGTTTAATATATAATGTAGGGTGGGGTTGAAATGAACAATTATACAGTTCTAGTAGTAGATGATGAAAGCAGAATGAGAAAGTTAATTAAAGATTTTTTAACACAGAAAGGTTTTTCTATAATAGAAGCAGAAGATGGTGCTATAGCATTAGAATTGTTTGAAAAACATAAAAAAGAAATACATTTAATTTTATTGGATGTGATGATGCCAAACTTAGATGGATGGTCTGTGTTAAGGCAAATTAGACAGGAATCTAAAGTTCCTGTAGTAATGTTAACTGCAAGAGGGGAAGAACAAGATGAACTGTTTGGATTTGAGCTAGGTGTTGATGAATATATTGGAAAACCATTTAGTCCTAAAATACTTGTAGCAAGAGTAGAGGCTATTTTAAAAAGAGTAAATGGAGGAGAAAAGAGCTTAAAAGATTACAATGGAATTGTAATTGATGACCAAGGTAGAACTGTAAAAGTAGATGGGAAAAATATAGACTTAAGTTTAAGAGAATATGAACTTTTAAAATATTTGGTAGACAATGAAGGAATAGCATTATCAAGGGATAAGATTTTAAATAATGTTTGGAATTATGACTATTATGGAGATTCAAGAACTATAGATAGTCATATAAAGAAAGTGAGACATAAGATTGGCAAAAAAGGAAAATATATAGAAACAATACGTGGTGTTGGATATAAGTTTGAGGTGAAGTAGAGTGAAGAAAAAATTATCTTCTTTTAGAGCAAAAATGTTTTTTATGTTATGTGTGGTGGTGCTAGTAGTAGTTACTTTATTATTTGTTGCAAATAATACAATACTAGAACCATATTACATATATAGAAAAAGAAACAATTTAATAAGTGTGTATCAAAAGATAGATGATTATTATAATAATAACTTAGATGAAGAAGCTTTGGAATTAGAACTAGAAAAAATAGCATTGAATAATAATTTTGAAATAAATATTTTTACAAAGGATAACTCAAATATATATATAACTTCTAGAGATGTTAGGTTTGCACAAGTAATTAATAGTCAAACAATATATAGTAGAGATGGTGTTATAATAACTAAAATACAAGACAAAAAAACTGGGTTAGATTTAATGTCTTTAACAGGAAGATTGGATAATGGATATAATTTAAGTATTAGAATGTCTGTTGCATCAATTCGCCAAAGTATAGATATTGTAAACAATTTTTTATATATTATAGGTGGAATTATAGTTTCGATGGGTGGAATACTAATACTAATAGTTTCTAAGAAGGTAGCAGATCCAGTAAAACAATTAAATAGTATTGCTAAGAAAATGTCTGATTTAGATTTTAGTCAAAAATATCTGGTTGAAGATACTGGAGACGAAATAGATGAGTTACGGAAAAAGTATTAACCAAATGTCTAAAGAATTAGAGAAAACCATAAAAGAATTAAAGAAAAATAATATGGCACTGGAAAGAGATGTAGAAGAAAAATCTAAAATAAATGAAATGAGAAAACAGTTTATATCAGATGTATCGCATGAACTTAAAACACCAATAGCGTTAATTCAGGGATATGCAGAAGGTCTTGTAGAAAATATAGTGCAAGATGAAGAGAGTAAACAATTCTATGCAAGTGTAATTCTTGATGAAACAAATAAGATGGATAAACTTGTAAAACAATTGTTGGAGTTGTCAAGGCTAGAGTATGGTAATAGAGAATTTAACAAGCAAAATTTTAAGATATCAGAACTAATAAAAGAGATAGTTAGAAATAGTAAAGTAAAATTAGATGAGAAGAATATAAAAGTAGAATTAGATTTAGATGAAGAACTAGAAGTATATGCAGATAATTTTTATATAAATCAAGTTATAACAAATTATTTTACAAATGCAATAAAATATTCAAGAGAGATAGATGGTAAAAAAATAATAAAAATAACAGCAAATAAAGTTAATGACAAAGCTCATATAACTGTGTTTAATACTGGTGATAAAATGCCAGAAGAAATAGCAAGAAGAATATGGAATAGGTTTTATAAAACTGATGAGTCAAGAAATAGAGAAGCAGGTGGGACTGGAATAGGTCTTGCGTTGGTAAAAGCTATAATGACAAATATGAACAATAAATTTGGTATGGAAAATAAGAATGATGGTGTTGAATTTTATTTTGAATTGGATTTAGCAATTTAAAGTAATGCAAAAATTCAGACTTTTTGTCGAAATGTTTTTATTTACAAAATATGTAAAATGTGATATTATGTATACATAATTAAGAGGAAATATTTTTTCTATAATTTTTAAATCTTAAAAGATTTCAATCAAAGGAGCAAATATGATTATTTATACTAAGAGGAGTGTAGTATTTATTTCTCTATGCTTTACATTGCTGTTTTATTTTTTAGGTAGTTTTACTATTTCATTCTGTGTTAATCAGTTTTCGCATAGTGAAATTCATGTAGGTATTAGACATAGTTTTATTCAAAACATAGAGCCTATGATAGAAGAAGTAGAAGAATTAAAATGGCAAATTAGAATTCCAGCAATTAATTTAGAAGCACCAATTGGAGAAGATACAACAAAAGAGACAATGGATAAATATGTTGGACATTTTGTAGAAACAAGTGTATGGGAAGGTAATGTTGGTTTAGCAGGACATAACAGAAGATGTATTGTAAACTATTTTGAAAGATTAAAGGAGTTGCGAAAAGGAGATACAATAGAATATGAAACACAATATGGAAAAAGAGAATATGAAGTTGATGTAATAACAATTATAGAAGATACAGATTGGTCATATTTAGAAAATACAGAAGATAATAAAATAACACTAATAACATGTGTAGAAGATATGCCAAATTTAAGGCGAGTAATTCAAGGAAGGGAATTTTAAAATGAAAAACAAATTAAAAATAATTGCAGTACTAATGATGATAATAAATATATTTTGTATAACAAAAAATTTAGGAGCATTTGATATAGATAGAGCAGATTTATATTATAAAGAAGATTGTGGTTACTTACTAAAGCTAGATGATAGTGAGAGAATAGTAGAATATGTGGTATATAATAAGAATGGAGTAGAATATCCAGCATATTGTATAAATAGAGAATTGTCAGGAATAGGAAATATACCAGGGTTTTCAGTAGGAGGCTATACAGTAAGTGTAGAACAACAACTTCAAGATTCACTTATATGGCGTGCTATTATAAATGGATATCCATATAAAACATTACCTGAATTAGGAGTTGCAAATCACTTAGAAGCATTTACTGCAACAAAACAAGCAGTTTATTGTGTAATATATGGATTAGATAGTAACAATTTTGAACGTTGGTCTCCAGTGGGAGAAGCAGGTGTAAGAACATTAAATGCTATGAAGCAAATTGTATATGCTGCAAGAAATTCAAATGAATCAAAAGTATCATCTGCAATTATTATTACAGCAGAAAGCACTAAATGGAATATAGATGAAACAGACAAAAATTATTTATATCAGGAATTTTCAGTTTCTTCATATTCAAGAGTTCATACGTATAAATTAAGCTTAAAAGGAAATATTCCAGAAGAAACAAAAATAGTAGAAGATAAAGCAAATAAAAAATTCAAAGTAATAGTACCAATAAAAAGCTTGACAAAAGACAGTACTTTTTCTATTGAAGTGAAAGGAGAAGTAGAAACTAAGCCAGTATTTGTAGGAGTATCTCCAAATCCAGAATGGCAAAATTATGCATTAACAGGAGAGTTTTTGGAAAATGGAAATGGTATTAAGGAAGTAAATTATTTTCAAAACAATACAAAAATAAAAATTTTGAAAATAGATAAAGATACAAAAGAGTCTATAGAAGGAGTAGAATTTAATATATTAGATGAAAATAAAAATGTAATATATCAAAATCTTAAAACAAATAAAATGGGAGAAATATTAGTAGAAAATATTGTACCAGGTAAGTACTATGTTCAAGAGATAGTTGCAAAAGAAGGATATATAGGAATAGCTGAGCCATTAGAAATAGAAGTACAATACAATGAAACATTAGAGGTAGAAATAAGTAATAAAAAAATAGAGGTACAAATAGAAATGCCAAAGGAAACAGTAAGAAGGTTGCCAGTAACAGGTAATTAATAATAATTTATAGAGATAGGAGTTGATTGCTTGGATTTAAAATTAATTGAAAATGAAATAATAGCAGTATATGAGAATAATTTTCATGAAAAGCTAGTAGATGCTAGAGAATTATTTGTTTTTATGAGAGGTAGTGATACTAAGACTAAATTCATTGATTGGATTAAAGATAAAGTTGAAAAATATGGATTTGAAGAAAACCTTGATTTTATAAGTTTTTCGCAAAAAAACGAAAAACCTCTTGGCGGTAGACCATTAAAAGAATATTATTTAAAGATTGATACTGCAAAAGAAATATCTATGGTAGAAAATAATGAAAAAGGGAGAAAAATAAGAAAATATTTTATTGAAGTTGAAAAAAGATTTAGGAATATAGTACATAGTCCTGCTAACATATTTGACTTTATGAGATTAGCATTAGACCAAATTGAAGCAAATGAAAAAAGAATTGATAAAGTAGAAAAATTATCAGAAAATACAGCAAAAGAAGTTAAAGAGATAAAACAAAAGATTGATGTAAGTATTAAAAATGATTATTGTTTAGCCTCTGATATTGCAGAACAACTAGGAGTATATTCTGAAAATAATCTTCCTCATTCAAATTTTATAGGGTCTATAGCAAGACAGTTAGGATATAAAAATACATATAAGCATTATTATGAAGATAAATATATAGCAATAATAACAGACTTAAGTAAAGGCAATGATTTTTGGCAAGTGTTTTATAAACCTAAAGCTGTAAAAGAAATTATAAATTGGTTTAATACTAATAAATATGAAATTGAATATAAAATTCTATATGAAAAAAATTGTAAAAATGGAATGAAAGGAGAAATTAGAGAACATGGATATGAAATAGATAAAATTTGCTATAAGGTTGTAATAAAGTAAGTTAAAATTATAACATTAATAATTTATAGAGATTTGGTCAAAGAATTTACAATAATTCTTTGACCAAATCTTTTCTTGACTTAATTGACAACAAATATGGAGGAACATCAAAAACTGTTTTTGCACCACAAATTCCATTTTTGTTCATTCTATATGCAGCTCTTGCATAAGATATAAGAACAGAAGCAGTGAACTCTGGGTTTGAATCTAATTTTAAAGAAAATTCCATCACCTGCTTATTTCCATTTTCTGTAATTCCACTTTTTATGACAAAACCACCATGAGGCATTTTACTATGATTTATTTCTAATTCTTCTTCAGATATAAAATTAACAATAGTATTATAATCGGAAAAATATTTTGGCATATTTTTTATTTCATTTTCAATTTCTGATTTATTTACACCATTTTCTATAACAACAAAACATTCTCTTACATGCTTTTGCATTGTATTTAATTCAAGATTTTCTCCATTTTTAATGCTATTAATAGCAGATTCAACAGGTATTGTATATTGAATAGCATTTTTAACTCCACTAATTTGCCTTATAGCATCAGAATGACCTTGACTAACACCTTTACCCCAAAATGTATATGAGTTTCCTTTTGGAAGAACAGCATTATTTATCAATCTATTTAATGAAAATAATCCAGGATCCCAACCAACCGAAATTATTGAAACATGTTTGTTTTTTTTAGCAGATTTATTAATACTATCATAATACATAGAAATATCGCTATGAGTATCAAAACTATCAACAGTATTATATAATTGAGAAACCTCAGGACCTTGAATAGGCAAATCTTTATGAGAACCGCCACACAAAATCATTACATCTATTTTATCTTTCCATAAAGGCAAATCATTTGTATTAGCTGTTTCTACACAGGGAGCAATGACTAAAGAAGAATTATTACGTCTAGTAAATATACAAACCAATTCCATATCTGGATTGCTTTTTATTGCAAGTTCAACACCTTTTCCTAAATTTCCATAACCACAAATACCTATACGAATTTTTTTCAAAACTTTTACCTCTTATCTAATAAAGTATATTACAAAGTTATAATTATTATGATATAGTATATAAATAATATTTTGAAAAAATAAAAAATGGAGGTATAGTTTATGATGGCAAGTCCAGAAATATTTGTTAAAGGAAAAAACATAGATACTGATATTGATAAAGATATAGAAATAATAAGCAATATAGAAACAAATGCAATAACTTTTGCTTTTAATTGGCAGCCAAAAGATTTTGATAAAGTATCACCAAATGTTCTAGCGTTAGCTGAAAAACTGGTAGAGCTTAATCTTGTGAAAGTCAATGTGGAATTGAGTGATACAGAGAAAGTTGTTATTAGACATCCACGGCATATGTAAAAAACAGGGATTAGTAGAAAGTTTATCAATAGGATTGGTGAAAAATCAAGAGTTTTTTTATACTTTTTCAATTGCAACTCAAGAATCATTGAATTGTATTTGTAATGGAAGAGATAAGTCGGAATTTAATTTTTGTAAATTTCCAATTTGCCCAATAGTTGTTGCGGGATATTTATGGTATTTAAAAAACAGAGATAACTCAAATGTTGAAGAAGTAGAAGCTAATCTTGAAAATGAAACAGAAACTGATGTGTATACAAGACATTATAATGAATTAAAGAAAATAAAATTAGAAGACAACATAGAGGAATTTTTAAGTCCCTTAGCATTACCAAGTGTAAGAGGCTTAAGGTGTGCATTTATAGGAGAAGAAGGAACAGATAAAGAGAGAACAATTGGAAAAATTTCAGGTTATTTATATAGAATAGGTAAATTAACAAATAAAAACTATATAAATATAAATTTGATGAGATTACCAGAGGAATTAGATGATGGAAGGTTATATGTAATAAATGATATTGAAGAATGCTTAGAAAACATTACTAACAATGATGCTTTTTCAGAATCAGCAAATGCAGGGAGAAAAGCAAGTATTAATTATATTAAAAGGTTAGTGAATGCAGGGAAAAACAGATACATTATTATAAATACTACGCCATTGGAACTTAAAAAACTATTTGTAACAAATGCAAAATTACCATATTTGTTCGATCAAGCGATTTATTTTAAAGATTTTGAAGATGAAGAAATTTTAAGAATATTTGAAGAAGATTTACCAGAGTATCATAAAAATTTATTGCAAAAAGAATTTAAAAAGACATTTTTAGGATATTTAGAAAGAAATAGAAAATATTTTCCATTTAAAAATAGAGATTTAAGTACATTTTTAGCAGGCTATGTATCAAGAAAAAAAGAAATACTGTTACCTAAAGAAAGATATGATGGCAAAACATTAGAAGATATGTTAAGTAATTTAATTGGTATGAATAATGTTAAAGGACAATTGACAGAACTTAATAAATTTTTAGTGTTAAAAAATAAACTTGAAAAACTAGATATAAAATTTCCAGACTTTAATTTACATATGATGTTTTTAGGAAATCCGGGAACAGGTAAAACAACAGTAGCAAGAATGATAGCCAAAACATTATTTGACTTAGGATATATTAAAGAAAATAAATGTATAGAAGTAGAGGCAAAAGACCTAATAGCAGCATATACAGGGCAAACAACATTAAAAACAGGAAGAGTAATAAATTCGGCTATTGGTGGAGTATTATTTATTGATGAAGCATATTCATTGGCTCGTATAGGTAATAGTGGAGATGAGGCAATTGCAACTTTAGTAAAAGGAATGGAAGATAATAAAGGAGAACTAATTGTTATATTTGCAGGATATTCAAAAGAGATGCAAGAATTTATAGCGAAAAACTCTGGAATACAATCAAGAATTGGATATACTTTTGAATTTGCTGATTATACAGAAGATGAATTATATGACATATTTAAGTTGAAAATGAACAAAACAGGATTTAACATAGTAGATGAAGCTAAAGACAGAGTATATGAACTTATAAATTTTGGGAGAAAAAGAAAAAATTTCGGGAATGGAAGATTTGTAGATAATATTTTGCAAAAAACATATATTAAACATGCTTCATTAGATTTGAAAGATAAAGAATTATTAACATTAGTAAAAGACAGCATACCAACAATAGAAGAAGTATTAGCACAGTCGTCTGGGGAAAAAGATCCAGATGTAGTTGAAAAACTATTTGAAGATATAATAGGTATGGATGATATAAAACAGCAAATAATTGCATTAGGTAAATATGTTCAGTTTAGGCAAAAAATATCTAAAATATCTCAAAACAACTTACCTAATATGACTTTACATATGTTATTTAATGGAGATGCTGGAACAGGAAAAACAACAATGGCAAGAAAAATAACAGAAATGTTATATAATATAGGTTGTATTAGAATAAATAAATTAGTTGAAGTTGAAAGAAAAGATTTAGTTGCTGAATACATAGGACAAACAGCACCAAAAGTTGAAAAAGTAATAGATGGAGCATTAGGTGGTGTGTTATTCATCGATGAAGCATATAGTCTAACTCCACCAGATGCAGATAGAGATTTTGGGCATGAAGCAATTGCAACATTAATAAAGGCAATGGAAGATCATAAAGACGAAATAGTAGTTATTTTTGCAGGATATACAAAAGAGATGAAAAGATTTGTAAATGCAAACTCTGGTATTGCATCAAGAATAGGATATACATTTGAATTTAAAAACTATTCAGATGAAGAACTATATAATATATTTGAAATTAAGTGTAAAAAATATGGGTTAGAGATAACAAAAGATGTTAAGCAAAAAGTTCTGGAAATTTTAAAATACTTTAGTTCAGTAGAAAATTTCGGAAATGGAAGGTTTGTTGATAAATTATTGCAAGAAGTTTTAATAAAACATTCACAAAGTGACGAGTTAGATAAAAACTTGACAACATTAAGTGAGGTTGACATACCAAGCATTAAAGACATGGTAGGAATAATATTCTCTAATAAAGAAAATTTAATATTGCCATCTGACATAACTGATAAACATAGAAAAGCTATTGCAATACATGAGATAGGACATGCCTTAATACAATACATACATAATGGTGAAACTGACTTAAAAGTAATTACAGTTGTTCCAGAGGGAAATGGGGCATTAGGTTATATTTTATATAATATTCCAAAATCAAAAGTAATATATTCTAAAAGAGATTATTTGAATAGAATTGATGTTTCACTTGCTGGAAGAGCGGCAGAAGAATTAATATTAAAAGAAGTATATTCTGGTTGTGTATCAGATTTAGAAAAAGCAACTGGTGTCGCTACAGATTTGATAACAAGATTTGGTATGTCAGAAACTTGTGGATTAGTTAATAACACAAATAACAGTACAAGTGATGAAACATTAAGAAAAATAGACGAAGAAAAGAGAAAGATATTAGATGGCTGTTATAAAGAAACATTAGAAATATTGGAAGAAAATAAAGAGTTGTTTGATAAAGTACTAAAATATCTAATGAAAAAAGGAACTTTAACAGGAGAAGAATTTATCGAACTTATAAAAAGCTAATGCAGAGAATGGAAAGTTTGTGGGCACTTAGGGAGTAACTGTGGTAATTTTTTACCATAGTGCATATCTTTATTAAATAGTAACAGCAAATGTTTTTTATTTACAAATATATAATTTATGATATAATAGTAGAGTTAAAAGAAGGGATGATTGAAAAGATGATTTCACAACTAATGGTTTTAGCTATACTAATACTAATTAATGCATTTTTTGCTGCTTCAGAAATAGCTTTTATTTCACTTAATGATGCTAAGATTGCAAAACTTGCTAAAGATGGAGATAAGAAGGCTAAAAGAATAAGTAAAATGCTTAAAGAACCTAGTAAGTTTTTAGCAACAATTCAAATTGGAGTAACTCTTGCAGGATTTTTAATGAGTGCTTTTGCATCAGAAACATTTGCAGATAAATTAGCACCAGTTTTACAAAACTGGGTCTCATGGGAATATGGAGTTTTAAAAAATATATCTATTGTATTGATTACTTTAATATTATCATACATAACTCTTGTATTTGGTGAACTTGTTCCTAAAAGGCTTGCAATGAAAAATTATGAAAAAATATCTTATATGGCAATAGGACCAATAAGAGGAATATATGTATTTGCATTACCATTTGTGAATATTTTAACATGGTCTACAAATATAATATCAAGATTATTTGGTGTTACTGCAGAAGATGAAGAACAAGTTACAGAAGAAGAAATAAGAATGATGATAGATGTTGGAGAAGAAAATGGCAATATAGATGAAGCTGAAAAGGAAATGATAAACAATATATTTGAATTTAATGATAAATCAGTTTCAGATATAATGACACATAGAATGGATGTAGTTGCTATAGATGTAAAGTCTGATATAGATGAAGTTATGGCTAATATAGAAGAACATAACTATAGTAGAATTCCAGTATATGAAGAAAGTATTGATGAAATAGTTGGAATATTAAATACAAAAGATTTGTTTAAGTATATAAAAGGAAATAAAAAAGTTAAAGTAAAAACAATAATGAGAGAACCATATTTTGTTTCTGAAAATAAAATGATAGATGAATTATTTAGAGAATTACAAAAAAATAAAAATCAAATGGCAGTGGTATTAGATGAATATGGAGGAACATCAGGTATTGTTACTATGGAAGATATATTAGAAGAAATAGTAGGAAATATATTTGATGAATATGATGAAATAGAAAACGAATATGAAAAAATTGATGAAAATACTTTTTTATTAAGTGGAAGCCTTCCAATATATGAACTTGAAAAAATATTAGAAACTAAAATAGAAGAAGGGGATTATGATACTTTGTCTGGATATTTAATAGAATTGTTAGGAAGAATTCCAGATGATGATGAAAATCCAATAATTGAAACAGAAAAAGTAACATACAAAATAGAAGAATATGAAGATAAGAGAATAATATGGGTTAAAGCATGTAAGGAAGGAATACAAGATGAATCTAGAGAAACTAGTGAATGAAACAGAAGAAGAGATAGGAGAAGTATTTAAAAAGATTAATAAAGTATGTGAAGCAAATAGCAGTAAAGTATTGAATGCATTTAGAAAATATAAGCTATCAGATACTCATTTTGGCATGACAACAGGATATGGTTATGGTGATGTTGGAAGAGACATAATAGAAGAAATATATAGTGAAATTTTACATGCAGAAGATTCGCTAGTTCGTACACAGTTTGTTTCTGGAACTCATGCAATATCTACTGCATTGTTTGCTGTTTTAAGACCAGGAGACACAGTAATTAGCATAAATGGAAAACCATATGATACATTAGATAAAATTATAGGAATAGAAGAAAATAAAAGCTCATTAAAATCATTAGGTATTAAATATGAGCAAATAGATTTAACCGAAAATGAATTTGACATAGAAAAAATAAAACAAAGAGTTAGTGAGCGGAAATATCAAATTAATAATGATTCAGCGTTCAAGAGGTTATACATTAAGAAAAAGTTTTTCAATAGAAAAACTAAAAGAAATAATATCAGTAATAAAAAATATAAATAAAGATTTATATATAATGGTAGATAACTGTTATGGAGAATTTACAGGAGAACAAGAGCCATTAGAAGCAGGTGCAGATTTTATAGTAGGTTCACTTATAAAAAATTTGGGTGGTGGAATAGCACCAAATGGAGCATATATAGCAGGTAAAAAGGAAATAGTAGAACTATGTGCAGAAAAGTTAACAGCACCAGGATTAGGAAAAGAAGCAGGGCCAAGTCTGGGGATAAATAAGTACATATTACAAGGGCTGTTTTTTGCACCATCAGTTGTAGCAAGCGCATTAAAAACAGCAGTGTTTGCAAGTAGGCTTTTAGAAAAAATAGGATATATGGTAAATCCAAGATTTGATGAAGAAAGAACAGATATAGTACAAGCAATAGAATTTAGTAATCCAGAGGTATTGATTAAATTTTGCCAAGGAATACAAAAAGGTTCACCAGTGGATTCACATGCAATTCCAGAACCATGGGATATGCCAGGATATAGCTCTAAAATAATAATGGCAGCAGGAGCATTTATACAAGGTTCATCAATTGAATTATCATGTGATGCACCTATTCGTCCACCATATGTGGCATATCTACAAGGTGGGCTAACATATGAATATGGAAAACTAGGAGTATTAACAGCAATACAAGAAATTATTTAATGATTTATTTTGGAGGTCATTATGAAAACAGTTGTAATTGGACGGTGGTCCTGCAGGTATGATGGCAGCAATAACAGCAAAAGAACAAGGTGATGAAGTTGTTATATTAGAAAAAATGAAAACATTAGGGCGAAAATTATTAATTACAGGTAAAGGTAGATGTAATTTAACTAATGGAGTAGAAATAAGTGAGTTTATAAAAAACATTCCAGGAAATGGAATGTTTTTATACAGCAGTTTTAAAAACTATACAAATGAAGACTTAAAGAGTTTTTTTGAAAATAATGGGGTGAAATTAAAAGAAGAAAGAGGCGCAAGAATATTTCCAACAAGCGATAAATCAATGGATATTTTAAATGCATTGATAAAAAGAATAAAACAGTTAAAAATAGAAATAAGAACAGAAACAGCAGTGAAAAAAATAATAGTTGAAAATAATAAATGTGTTGGAGTTATGTATGGTCAAACAGAAATAAAATGTGATAAAATTATTTTAGCAACAGGAGGAATGTCTTATCCAGCAACAGGTTCTACAGGAGATGGATATAAATTTGCTAAAGAATTAGGACACAAAATAACAGAATTAAAGCCATCATTAGTACCATTAGAATGTAAAGAAAAAGATATAGTAAAAGAACTACAAGGATTATCTTTAAAAAATGTATCTATAAAACTACAAAAACAAAATAAAATAATATATGAAGATTTTGGAGAGATGATTTTTACACACTTTGGAGTTTCAGGTCCAGTAATTTTAAGTGGTTCAGCACATTTAGTAAAAATGCCAATAGAAGATGTAAAATTGTCAATAGATTTAAAACCAGCTTTAGATTTAGATAAATTAGACAAAAGAATTCTAAGAGATTTTGAAATAATGAAAAATAAGCAATTTAAGAATAGTCTGGATGAATTGTTACCTAATAAATTAATAGGTATAATAATCAAATTATCAAAAATAAACCCATTAAAACAAGTAAATGAAATAACAAAAGAAGAAAGACAAACATTAGTATATTTGCTTAAAAATTTTGAATTAACAATTACAAAATTTAGACCAATAGAAGAAGCGATAATAACTGCAGGTGGAATAAATATAAAGGAAATAGACCCAAAAACAATGGAATCAAAAATCGTAAAAGGGTTATATTTTGCTGGAGAAATAATAGATGTAGACGCATATACTGGTGGATTTAATTTACAAATAGCCTTTTCTACTGGATATATGGCGGGAAATAAAACTTTTTAGCAAAAACTTGAAAAAATTTCCAAAAAAGTATTGCACTTTTGTCGAATACATATTATAATCGAAATTGTAAAAAAAAGGAAATGAAATTTCCAGAAAAAGTTAAACGAAAGAGGAGGAAAAATTTTGAAAGAAAAAATTACAGTTTTGATTGCGGATGACAATCCAGAGTTCACAAGTACATTAGCAGGCTACTTAGAAAATCAAGATGACATGGAGGTAATAGGTATAGCAAGAGATGGAGAAGAAGCGTTTGACATGATAGTAAATATTCAACCAGATATTGCATTGCTAGATGTCATAATGCCACATGTAGATGGGTTAGGGGTATTAGAAAGAATAGCAAATGCAAATATGCAAAAAAAACCATTATCAATAATGTTATCAGCAGTAGGACAAGATAAAATAACACAAAAAGCAATAGGCTTAGGAGCACAATATTATGTGGTAAAACCATTTGATATAAACTTACTAATAAAAAGAATAAAAGAAATAAAATATTATCAACCATCACCAGTGCAAGGTTCATATACAGCGAGAGAAATAAAAATACCTTATATAGAAATAGCACCAGAAAGTAAAAAAGACCAAAAAAATTTAGAAGCATTGGTAACAAATGTAATACATGAAGTAGGGGTACCAGCACACATAAAAGGGTATCAATATTTAAGAGAAGCAATAATGATGGTAGTAAATGATATAGAAATAATAAATCAAATAACAAAACAATTATACCCAAGTATAGCAAATAGATTTGAAACAACACCAAGTAGAGTAGAAAGAGCAATAAGACATGCAATAGAAGTAGCATGGGGAAGAGGACAAACAGACACAATGGAAAATATATTTGGTTATACAGTATCAGCAGCAAAAGGAAAACCAACAAATAGCGAATTCATAGCAATGATAGCAGACAAATTACGCCTAGAATTAAAGAGTGCATAAACCGTGTAGGGGCTGGCGTCCTTGACAACCCAATGAATTAAACATTTCATAAAAAATATTTAATGTATATTAAAATAATCTTGCATAATATGTAGGATTATTTTTTATAATAAATATTTTGACTTTTTTAATTATTCTATGTTAATCTTTATTTATTGAATGTATTATAGAAAAGGAGTGAATATTAAAAATATGGAAAATAAATTTATTAAACAATCATTACCAGCAATAGCTAATAAACATTCAAAGATTTTAATTTTAGGAAGTTTGCCAGGGGATAAATCAATTAAAGAAAAAGAGTACTATTATAACCCTAGCAATCAATTTTGGAAAATAATTTACTCAATATTTGGTAAAAAAGAAGATGTACCCCAATTATATGAAGAGAAAATAAAGTTTTTGTATGAGCATGACATTGCACTATGGGATGTGTATAGCCATGCAGAAAGAAAAAATTCAGCAGATGAAAATATAACAGCTGAAGAGTTTAATAATATAAAAACATTATTAATAAATTATCCAACTATCAAAAAGATATTATTGAATGGTAAAAAGGCACAGAAAGGTTTCGAAAAATATATAGTGGAAAATGATATAGATTGTGAATATGAGTATGTACCATCATCAAGTAGTGCACATGCAATAAATCATTTGGAGAAGGTAGAATGTTGGAAAAAAGCAATAATATAAAGGAAAGTGATGTAAAATGTTAGAATCAAAACATGGAATAATTGGATTAGCAATTGGAGATGCAATGGGAGTACCTATTGAATTTCACAAAAGAGAAGATTTGAAACAAAATCCAATAACTGAAATGACAGGATATGGCAGTCACAATATGCCAAAAGGAACATGGTCTGATGATACTTCTATGACTCTAGCAACAATGGACGCAATTATTGAGAAGAAAGATATTGACCTTGAAACTATTGCAAATAATTTTTGTGAATGGAACATAAATTCAAAATACACAGCAACAGGAAGACTATTTGATATAGGAGCCACAACTAGCCAAGCACTATCTGAATTTTATTGGCGGAGGGAAAGATGCACAGCATTGTGGGAAAGATACAGAATATAGTAATGGCAATGGTTCTCTAATGAGAATATTACCTATTGCCTATTATTTGCATTATCAAAAGATGAATGATGAAGAAATAGTTAATTTGGTAAATAATGTATCATCAATAACTCATGCACACGAAATAAGTGTAATAGGATGTTATATATATGTTAGAATTGCAATGTATTTGTTAGGTGGATATTCAAAGGAAGAAACATATAATGAAATTAAAAAAATAGATTATTCTATGTTTAAAACAGAAAATTTAAACAAATATGATAGAATTTTAAAAAAGGATATTTCAAAAGAAGAAGTAGACAATATTAAATCAACAGGATATATTGTAGATACATTAGAAGCGGTTTTATGGGTGTTATTTAATACATATGACTATAACCAAACAATAATAAAAGCAATAAATTTAGGTGGAGATACAGATACTATTGGCGCAATAGTTGGAGGATTAGCAGGTATTATATATGGAATAGATAATATAAATAGTGATTGGAAAAAAGACTTAATAAAATATGATTATATAATAAAATTATGTGAAGATTTCGATACAGTAATTTCAAATAAGTTTTAGTATGATACTAAACAAAAAGAGGTGGAATATCTGAAATTCATTAAAGAAATGTATAAAAAGCAAAGTTTTATTCATAATTATTTACTTTGCTACTTATGTAATGTATAATATTAGTACTTTTTATAATAATACAAGGGGGAATTAGAATGAAAACCTGCATTAAATTTGTAGAATTGGAACGGGTGAATTGTGCATGTGGGCACAGCAAAGATACCAATGATATGATTGAAAAAATGGAAAGTGAAGGATACAGTTTTATAAGTATGCAATTTGAGAAAGTAGATAGGATTTGTGCTATCAGTGATACAATTGAGGAAGCCTACAAGGCAACAATGATAGTTTTAACTTTTCAAAAATTTTAATATGGTAACTCTTGTATTTGGAGGGCATCAATGATGCTCTCTTATTTTAAAATCAGAAAAAGTTTAATCTAATATAATTTCAATTATGAATATTAGTAACATTTAGAATTTTTTAAAGAATAATGTAGATAATAAAAATATGGAGGCAAAAATAATGAAGAGAACATTAATTTTTATGATATTCATATTTTTTGTATTGAATTTGATGCAAAATATAACTTTTGCATCAAATTCAAATTTAGTAAAAGATGTAAATGTTAAATATAATTATAATTTAAATGGAACTGGTACATCTAGGTTAATAGTTAGTTTTAATTTAGCAGAGAATTTTGATTTTTCAGCAGAAAATTCTAACATTATAATTGAGTACTATGTAAAAAATAGGAATGGTGAATTTATTCCATTTAAAAGTTCTACCACAGGTCAAGTCTACTTAAAAGATAAAATGTGGGCGGGATATTTAAACAGTTATAATAGTGAAGGAATAGAGTATAAGTATTCTAAAGGAATCGCAAACGATGAAAAATATTTAAATCAGATAACTTCAAATACAGTTTTATCTACACAAATAACTAGTGATACAAAAGTAGATGTTGACTGGACAAATGAATCTATTTTTGGAATAAAAGTCACAGTTATTAGAAGTGATAAATCAGGAGAAGCAGTAACTGCATATTCTAATGGGATGAATAGAATAGTAGAAAAAATTCATGCACCAATTGCACCTGTTGTTGAAGTGAGTGTTAATACAGGAATAAAATTAGAATCAGTAGCAGAACTTCCAGCAAGCACACAATTAGTAGCGGAAAGAATAGAAAATGAAACAGTATATACAAACATAAGTAATGCTTTACCAGAAGCGAAAGATATTGTAATTTACAACATTAAATTACAATCAAGTGGAGTAAATATACAACCAAATGGTAATGTGAGAATAAGTATACCAATACCACATAATTTTGATAATTCAAAAGTTAAAGTATACAGATTTGCTGAAGATGGGAGTCAAAGTTTATATGATATAGGAATAGAATCAAAAGATGGAGTAGATTATGCAACTTTTGAAACAGAACATTTTAGCACATATGTATTAGCTGAGATATCCAATATAATTAATAGTGATACTAATATCAATATCACTAATATTGAAGAACAATATGTGACACCAAGTATAGAGAAAATAGAGAAGATATATCCATATAACTCTATTTTACAATTAATAACTAAATTAATTAAAGTAACAATAAAAATATTAAGCATAAGCATTTAAAAGTTAAATATTTTGAGGTGTCCTAAAATGAAGATTTTGTCACAAATGATGATATATATTTCAGGACACCTTCTTGTTTTTTAGTTATTGTTAAAATTATAAGTTCTGTGATATTATATATTAAAAGTAGGAATAGATTTAATTAAAGGGGAAAAGATATGAAAAAAATAATAAGTTTTTTAATGACTAATACAATAACATACTCAATTATTTCATTATGTATTTATGCATTTTATGGAGCATTAATAGGAATATCACTAGCACCATCTATATTTGTAATTTATAAATTCATAACAATTTTAGATTTAAGTAAAATAGTAAATATATGTCTTTTAGGAATTGTTATTGGAGTATCTGTATACATATTTTTTATAGTAAGTTTAATAGTTTTTGCAATTGTTGAAAGACTTTTAACTATAGGATTTAAACCTGGCAGATACTCAATAGATAGCCCGCTATTTGCTAGATGGTTAATATATTCTGGGGTACATATTATTTTATTAAATGTTGTACTTCCATTTATGACAGGAACTCCATGGGCAAGGATATTCTATTATATATTAGGTTGTAAAATAGGAAAGAATGTATTTATAAACACAAGAGGGCTACATGATTCATATCTATTAGAAATAGAAGACAATGTAGTTATTGGAGCAGAAACAAATATATCTTGTCATATATTTGAAGGGAAAGAATTAATACTAGATAAAATAAAAATAGGTGAAGGCACTTTAATAGGAACAGAATGTTATATAATGCCTGGAGCAGAGATAGGCAAGAGTTGTAATATTGGATTATATTCTTATATAAGAAAGAAAAGAAAGATTAAGGATAAATCTATGATAATGGCAATACCTGGACTTGATGCTAAAAAAGTAGCAGAAATTATAAAAGAAAAAAAGAATAAGGAAGAAGTTAATATGTAACAAAAAATATTATCTTTTCATAGCATATATAGAAAGATGTCTAAAAAAGGGGAAAGATAATATGAATAATTTTGATAATATATTTTTACAATGCAATAATGGAGTTAATAATGGAGGAAGGTCATTTGACGATTCTCAAAACAGAGCTGCTCTATTATTCTTAAATGAAAACTTAAATGACAATCAATGTTGCTTAGAACAGATGAACGATACTATAAGAATTATGGATAACAATAATGTACAAAGTTTAAGAGCTGTAGAATTTCTTTTAAATGGTAATAATGGTAACAACGGATTTTGCAACTGTTGTAGGAGAAATGGCTAAATTTTTTTAGTTTTTTCTATTGCAAAAATATTCCATTTGTGCTATAATTATATACAAGATCGGAACTGGTGGAGATGTTCACCATCATGATCGACCAAAATTTAAAAGGAGGCACAATGGAAGAGGCTATGTAGGAAGAGATCATCACTAGTAAGTAGGTGGTCTCTTTTATTATATTTTAAAAATTGGTACAATTTGGTAAATATTGTGTTATAATAAATTTAATTTTTTGAATTTTTATAATAATATCGAAAAAATTAGAAAGGAAAGTATTTTTAATGGATAAAAAAGATAAATTGAAAAATAATAATAAAATGTTTGAAGATATAAAACATATTGATGAAAATGGCAATGACTATTGGTTTGCGAGAGAGTTGCAAGAAGTTTTGGAATATACTCAATGGCGAAATTTTGAAAAAGTTATTCAAAAAGCTATAACATCAGCTAAGAATAGTGTAGATTTAAATGAAGTTTGGGTTGCTGAGGTTAGCAAGCCAATAAAAACAGGCAGAGGCAAGGAAGAAACAATAAAGGCTTATAGATTATCCAGATACATAGTGTGATATACTAAAAGTAGACAAAACAAATAACACTTTATTGATATAACAAAATAAGGAGTTATGAATATGGAAAAGGAATACACAACTATTACAAAATAGCTACACATATAAGCAAAGGTTTATCAAAAATTGCCTTTGTAGTCAACAAAGTTTTCAAATGTAGATTAAAGAAATCGCTTAAGAAACACAGTAATCATGAACTTTCTAGATATATTTCAAAAGAGTATAAGAAAAGCAAACAATTAAGATATATATGGAGCTGCTGCAATAGTACCTATTGGATATATACAGCATAGAAAGTCAATGAATAAATTATATGTCGTTAATAAATATACTGCGGAGGGTAGAAAAGAAATACATAAAGAACTCACAACAATTAATCCTTATATGCTGATATATTTAATGAAGAACTATATACAAGATGAAAGTATAGAATACAATGACAATAGACTAGTTGTATATGTAGCACAAAAAGGTAAGTGTGCAATTACAGGAGAACAATTACAACTTGGAGAAATGCACTGCCACCATAAGAAATCCCAAAGGGCAGGTGGAACTGACAAATACGAAAATCTGATATTTGTTACTGATACAATACATAAACTTATACACTTGGAAAATGAGACTAGTATTGAAAACTATATATCTACATTGAAACTTAATGAAAAACAATTAAATAAACTAAATGAGTTAAGAGAATTGGCAAAATGAGTGTTCGGTCAAATTTGATTTATACAGTAAAATGTAGTATAATAGTATTATCTACGGATATATTTCTAATTTGAAAAGGAGCGAAATACCATGAACAAAATCGTTGTAAATCTCAGCGAAAGAGCTGAACGGGAACTGACTACCATAGGAGCAGCGATACTTGCTGCTGGTATTGAATTCGATTTCCCTACCGAGGACGGTATGCTCAGCCAAGAAACATTTGATATTCTTAGGTTGTTAGGCATTGCCACCGACGGCGACGGATTTTCGAAGGTGTGGCTCACAGAGGTTCTTGAACCAATGTCGCCACCTGCTCGTGCCGAAGAACTCTGATGTTTAGAGGGCTTCGGCTCTCTTATTGCCAAAAATCAAACAATTTTGTTGTAAATTATATATATAAGAATAAGATAATAATCGATGGAACGCCGTATGAGGGGAAACTATCACATATGGTGTGGAGCGGGGGAAAATGCGGAGATAGCCTCAAAGCATTACCTATCGCTATTTAGATAATATGGGAAGTGATGTGTGAATGAAAAAAACACCATAAGTGTATGTACAAAATAAAAATGATGGTATATAATATTAAAAAATACGATGTAGGGGTTGCATGGTATGCAACCCAGCAAACAAAGGAGAAGAGAAATTATGAAGAAGGAAACCGTTGGGGCTGTAACACACACACACACACACACACACACAAGTAAGTAATAATAAAAAAAAGGAAATAGATAGGAGAAATGATAAAGGTGTCACATTAATAGCATTAGTGATAACCATTATCATTTTGCTTATCTTAGCAAGTGTGAGTATAACAACATTATTTGGACAAGATGGAGTAATAACAAGAGCACAAGATGCAGCAAGAAAAACAAAAGAAGCATCAGAAAATGAACAAGAGATGTTAAATTATGCAACAGGGTATGTAGCAAATATTTTGAATGGAACAGGAACAACATCAGATACACCAAAAGACCCATCAGAAGAAATAATAGGAGATGGAAGTTATATAGAGGTAAATGGTGAAGAAGCATGTTCACCAAAATTAGCAGATGGAATGGAAGCAATAGTAATAAATCCTGATGGAAGTGAAACAACACCAACAAGTGAAGAAGATTGGTATGATTACAGTACCAATAAATGGGCAAATGCAAAAACAGCAGATGGAAGTTTTTGGGTATGGATACCAAGATATGAATATAAAATAGATTATACAGGAGTGCCACAAAATGGTAGTGGAGACCAAACAAAAGCAGGAACAATAGACATAAGATTTATAGACACAAGTACAAAAGCAGGTGCAACAGGATATACAACAACAAATGGAATAACAAGAAGTGCAGATGAATATATAATACACCCAGCATTTACAGATGAAAGTGGAAATGTATATGCAAATGGTGGATGGGATGATGAAATACCAGGATTTTGGGTAGCAAAATATGAGATGAGTATGGAAAATGGAAGTGGGGCAAATGTTGTAACATCAAATGCTATAATAGGAAATGTGGCATTATCTGCAACTGCAAAAGCAGTAAGTAAGCCACGGAGTGAGTAGTTGGAGGAATATAAACATAGCTAATATGTATGAAAACTCAAGAAGTTATGGAAATAGTATAGGACATGATGAATATGAAAGTCATTTAATAAAGAATAGTGAATGGGGAGCAGTAGCATATTTAACCCATAGTAGATATGGAAGAAATGGAATAGAGGTAACAAAAAATAATAGTTCAACATTTATAACGGGAAATGCAGGAAATACAGTAAATGCAAGTGGCGCAAGTGGAGTAACAAATGCATACAATACAGCTGCTGGAGCATTAGCAAGTAGTACAGGAAACATAAGCGGAATATATGATTTAAGTGGTGGAGCATATGAAGTCACAGCAGCATATAATAAAGCATATTCAGGGATAAATTTTACAGGTGTAAGTAATTTAAATACATCAGGAACACATTTTGTAAGCACAGGTGGAAGTAGTACCAAATATGTAACAGCATATAGCAATAGTACAAGTACATATAATGCAACAAATTTATCAGACTTCACAACTGGCAGAGATGTATCACACACAGGAGATGCAATACATGAAGTTTGGGTAAAAACATCTTACAGTTGGTTTTCCGATTACTCTTACTTTGTCGATTATGAGCTTCCATTTGTCGGGCGTGGTCGGTATCTATAACGATGTTGGCTCTGCTGGCGTGTTTGGCTTGGATAGCCATGGTCGGCAATGCTTACACCACCTACAGTTTTCGTGTATCTTTGGTTCCACAGTGACTTTGACCACAAATGTAGGGTCGACCTCTGTGTCGACCGCTCCGAAGGCTAATTTGAAAATAATTGGTAAATAATGTATAATGATTTTGGTGATTTAATATAGAAACAAAAATAGTTAGAAAAAACATTAGATTAAAAGATTTTGATTATACATTAAATGAAGTGTATTTCATTACATTAGTTGTAGATGATAGAAGTAATTGTTTTGGGAAAATCAATTAATAAAACTTGGATTAACAAAATTCAAATGGCAAAAAAATTTCTATGATACAATAATTAGAAATGAAAAACATTATGAAGAAGTACAAAAATATATATACTATAATCCTTTGCAATGGGCGGAAGATGAATATAATTAAAATTAGTCTTCGGAGCGGTCGACACGGAGGTCGACCCTACATGACAAGAAGTTGTGAATAAAATAAAAAGCCCGTGCAAACCGCCGACCATACCCGAAAGGGTGGTCGGCTATTGCTATCTTATGTAGACTGTGTTATACTATTAAGGTTGTAAAAACAGAAAGAATAGAGGAAAAATGAAAGAGATAAAATTTGAAGACCTAGAAATAAAAGAAAGTATAAGAAAAGCAATAAAAGAGATGAACTATGAATATGCTACACCTATACAAGGAAGGGCTATACCAGTTATATTAGAGGGTAAAGATGCGATTGGGCTTGCACAAACAGGAACAGGAAAAACTGCTTGCTTTGCTCTACCAATAATAGAAAAAATAGATGTGGATAAAAAAGGAGTACAAGCATTAATACTTTGCCCAACTAGAGAACTTGCACTTCAAGTAGCAGGAGAAATTAGAAAGTTTGCTAAATATATGGAAGGAATAAAAACAGTACCAGTTTATGGAGGTACTTCAATAGAAAACCAAATAAGAGAAATAAAAAAAGGTGCTTCTATTATTGTTGGAACACCAGGTAGAATAATGGATCATATAAGAAGAAAAACTCTTAAATTAGAAACTATAAATATGGTTGTACTAGATGAAGCAGACGAAATGCTTAATATGGGATTTGAAGAGGATATAGAAAGTATTTTAAAAGATACAAATGAAGATAGACAAACATTGTTATTTTCTGCAACAATGCCATCTAGAATATTAAATTTAACAAAAAAATATCAAAAAAATCCTGTGAAAATAAAAATTGAACAAACAGAACAAACAATTCCTAAAATAGAACAGATATATTATGAAATAAAAGAAAAAATGAAACTAGAAACAGTAACTAAAATATTAGACATACATAGTCCTAAATCATGTGTGATTTTCTGTAATACAAAAAGAAAAGTAGATAATGTAATTGAAGAATTAAAACAAAAAGGATATTCAGCAGAAGCTCTTCATGGAGATGTTAAACAGGTTCAAAGAGATAGAATAATGAGAGCTTTTAAGCAGGGTAATTTTCAAATCTTAGTTGCAACAGATGTAGCAGCAAGAGGTATTGATGTAAATGATTTAGAAATAGTTATAAATTATGATATACCAGAAGAAATTGAACATTATGTTCATAGAATAGGAAGAACAGGAAGAAGCGGAAAAACTGGAAAAGCATTTACAATGGTTGTAGGTAAACAAATGTATAAAATAAGAGAGATAGAAAGACATTCAAAAACAAAAATAAAACTTGGAAAAATACCAACACTTGCAGAAGTAAATGAAAAGAAAAAGAGTGCAATAAAAAAAGAAATTTTGGAAGTAATAGAGTCTAAGAAATATAAAGAACAAGAGATAATTGAAGAATTGATAAAAGAAAAAATAGATTCAAGAGATATTGCGAAAGCTTTATTTACTATTTTAAGAAAAGAAGTTGAAGTAGTTAAAGAAGAGATAACAGCAAGACCTAATGAAAATGGAATGATAGAAGTATTTATTAATGCTGGTAAGTTAGATAATATTAAAGTTAAAGACATCGTAGGAAGTATTGCATCAAACACAGGAATATCTGGTAGTGATATAGGTAGAATTAATTTACTTGAAAAATATTCATTTGCAGAAATTCCAAAAGAATACATAGAAGATGTTATAAAAGGTATGAAAAATAAACAAATAAAAGGAAAAGATGTAAAGGTTGAAGTTACAAATAAAATGTGATAATATTGTGTCGAAAGAGAGGGAGATTATGGGATTGAATTTATCTTATGAAAAATCAGGAGTAAACATTGATGTTGCAGATAGCACAAAACAAGCTATGGCAAAAAGTTTAGAAACAGATAATAAGAGAGTATTAAATAAGCTTGGAGCTTTTGCTTCACTATATGACTTTGACTTTCCAAAAATCAAAAATCCAGTATTGGTATTAAAAACAGAAGAACCTGGGTCAAAACAAAAATTAGCATACCAATATGATAAATATGAATCGATAGGTTTTGATATGATAAATCACTTAGTAAATGACATTATGGTTATGGGAGCAACACCATTAACAGTTCAAGATGCAATTATATGTAACAAAATAGTAAAAGAAGAAGTAAATAGAATTGTAAATGGAGTTTCAGAGGCCTGTAAAGCAAATGAATGTGTTTTAACAGGTGGAGAAACATCTGAACAACCAGGAATAGTTTCTGAAGGAATATATATACTTACATCTAGTGTTGTTGGAATAGTTGATAAAGATAAAGTAATTGATGGCTCTAAAATAAAAGAGGGAGATATTGTATTAGCAATACCATCTAATGGAGTTCATACAAATGGATATTCATTACTTAGAATGTTAATGAAAGAAAAACCAGAAATTATTAACCAAATGGTAGGTCAAGAAACATTTATAGAAACAATATTAAAACCACATAAAGGGTATTATAAAGAATTTAAAGGTATTTTACAATTAGAAGGACTAAATGGTATGGCACATATAACAGGAGGCGGAATTAAAGGCAATTTAAACAGAGTATTACCAGACAATTTAAATGCAATAATTGATATAAGTAAAATAAAAATACTCGAAATATTTAAATTTGTAAGAGAAATAGGTGGAGTATCAGACGAAGACATGATAAAAACATTTAACTTAGGAGTAGGACTTACAATAGTAATATCTCCAAACGTAGTGGATGATGTAAGAAACCACTTAGGACAATTTGGAACAGATTGTTATGAAATAGGAACAATAGTAAAAGGACAAAAAGAAGTAGAATATACAGGAAATTTAACTTGGTAAATTTTACAAAATATATAAAAACTTTAGGTAAATAGTTGAAATAAAAATAACAAAAGTATATAATATTAAAAAATACAATGTAGGAGGATGTCCTAGAATATATATCATCATGGGAGGCAAAATATTCATTTCAGGACACCCTCATCAAACAAAGGAGAAAATGTAATGGCTAAAACCGTTGGGGCTGTAACACACACACACACACACACACACACAAACAAGTAAGTAATAATAAAAAAATAAGAAATAAAAGAAATGATAATGGAGTCACATTAATAACACTTGTGATATCTATTATCATTTTGCTTATATTAGCAGCAATATCCATGACAGCATTATTTGGAGAAAATGGGATATTGGGAAGAGCAAATGAAAGTAAATGGAAAACAGAAATGAAAGCATATGAAGAGAGAGCAAATATATATGTTTTAGAAAGCTTGCAGGAAAAACAAAAAACAGAAGTAAATGCAGGATATGAAAATTTAGATGCACTAAACTATTATATAAGTGATACAAGTGACACAATAGAAACAATACTACCAAATACAAAAGAAACATACAAATCACAAATAGTAATATATAAAGGAGAATTTTATTACATACCAAACCCAGAAGATAGAGATGATGAAAGAAAACAAAAATGGTGTAAAGAAATAAATATAAAAATTTGGGGAATAGATGCAGAAATGTCAGAAGTACCAAGAGAATTACCAGATGGAGGAGACATAGGAGCAGGGCTAGGAGAAGGAGAAACATATGAACATGATGGAAGCTATAGAAAAGTAAATGGAATATGGATGTGTATACCAGACCTAACAGGATTTTATCAATTAGCAACAAGATATGTAAAATGGGATGCAAGTGGAATAGAACAAATAGGAACATGGACAGTAAAAAAACCAGACAGAGATTGGTATGACTATATAGGAAAAAGATGGGCAAATGTAATGGTAGAATACAATGGACATGAAGCATGGTATATATGGATACCAAGATATGCATATAAAATAAATGGAAAAGACAATATAGACATAAGATTTATAGACAAAAACAATATATATAAAGACCCAGTCACAGATGCAGAAATGTCATGGGCAGAATTACAATTAGAAGGATATACAAAAGTACCAGAAAGCTTTTATTGGGGAAATGATAATGACAATATGGCAAACAACACACCAATTGCTGGATATTGGTTTGCCAAATACCAAATGAGTGACATAACTAAACTATTAATAGACATGACTCTAACATCAGGAGAAACAAACATAAGAATAACAGACATAATACTACCATCATCAGGAGGACTACAAGAAAGTAAAATAGCAAAATACAAATTCTATGTAAATGCGCAATATGTAGGAGAAACAATAAATAGATTAACACCAGTAAACATAGGAGGACTACAACCAGGAACAGAATACACAATAAATGTAACAGCAGAAGACGAATATGGACAAGTATTAGCAAGTTGTACAAGAACAAAAATAACATCAGTAGTAGAACCACCAGACCTAACAGGATTTAATAAGAATACAACATTTTATGTATGGTGGGATGAACAAGGAAATGAAAGAAACGAAACACCAATAACAAAAGCACCACCAGAAGAATGGTATAGTTATGCAGATAAAAAATGGGCAAATATAGTAACAAGAAATAATGGAAAAGAAGCTTACTATATATGGATACCAAGATATCAATACAGGGTAGCAAACCCAGCAAGTCCAGTAGCAGAAAGATATATGGATATAACATTTATAAAAAAAGAACAAGTAACACCAGATTCAGGATATCAAATACCAGAAAGCTTTTATTGGGGAAATGATAATGACAATATGACAAATAATACTCCAATAACAGGATATTGGTTTGCGAAACATCAGGCATCAAATGCAACAGCACCAACATTTGATGTAGATGTAGGAATAAGAAATAACAGCATAAAAATAAGTAATATAAGACAAAATACAGCAGGAGTGACATACTATTATTATTTAGATGGAGAGTTAAAACACACAGGAACAGGAGAATACACATATGAAGGATTACAACAAGATAAAATGTATACAATAAATATAATAGCAAAAAAAGCAGCAGGAGAATATGTAAATGCATTTACAAGAGAAGTGATAACAGTAGGAGCAAACTCACCAGACTTAACAGGGTTTAATACAGCCACAACATATTATCTAACATATGATTCAGGAGGAAATGAAGTGCTCACATCAATAAATAATTCACCACCATCAGATTGGTATGATTATGCAGATAAGAAATGGGCAAATATAGTAACAACAAATACAGATGGAAGTAAGAAAGCATATTGGATATGGATACCAAGATATGCATATAAACCACAATATGCAGATGTAAATGTAGCAACGGCATATATGGATATAGTATTCTTAAGAGGAACAAGCGAAACAGTTCCATTAGGAGGATACCAAATACCAGAAAGTTTTTACTGGGGAAATGATAATGATAATATGACGAATAATACACCATTAACAGGATATTGGTTTGCGAAATATCAAGTATCAAATTAAGGAGGAAAATCAAATGAAAAAAACAATAACAATATTATTTATAAGTGTAATAACAATAATTATATTAGGAGGAAGAACAGAAGCAAATTTACAATCAAGACCAGATGCAACACCAAGAACTACTGGAACTGTATCAGCCAATTTTGCATTAATAAGACAAATGGAAAGTCCAAACCAAGCAATGGGACTAAATGCGACAATAAGTGGAACAGGAATAGAAACAAGTGTAGCAAATAATATAGATGTGCATATGGTGAAAAACACAGAATGGGGAACAGTAGCAATGCTTGGAACATCTAGTTATGGTTCAGTAAAATCAGGAGTATGGGGAGCAACTGATACAACAACAGGGAATAAATATGGAGCATATCAAATGAGTGTAGTTGGTGGTACATTTGAATATGTAGCAGGATTGCTTAATACAGGTGATTTGAATACAACAAATGTAACAGCAGCAGGACAGAAATATTATAACAAATATACAACTACTGCACAAGGGAAGCCAGGAGATGCAACAACAGAATGTAAAAATTGGAAGGGTTCAGGTATAGGTGCTTGGTTTAGTAGTGGTACAGTTATTTTCTATCGTAGCAATAATGGAATATTTTCTTATAATCCATATAATGCTGGTGGTGGTGGATTTATTCGTGCAGCAGTTGTGTGTGGAGCTCGGATTTTAATTAGTCTTACATGAATATTTAAAAGAGGGTGTCCTAGAATATAAATTCAAATGCCGCGAATGATGATATATATTTTTAAAGGCGAACTGTTGTGGGGACCGCTGACGTGCTGTTTATGTGAAGAATGAACATATTACAGCACCAGTGGGGAAAGTGAGTAAAGATATATATCATCATGG
>JGI994J12354_10000556_pt1 | contig 37115 bp, 35 predicted proteins | sample IntmicLarv3ML3BL_FD_12354 | JGI IMG/M metagenome (IMG submission 12354) | reverse complement strand
TACCGTCATTTCAATCAACCCGGCATCAAGTAACGGCTCGATATGCCGCTTAAAGGCACGATAATCGCCCGCCATACCGATTGCAGCAAACACCTCTTTACGAGATAATGCCTTGTTTTCAAGTGCTTTCAAAACGGCATTTTGAATATCGCTCAATTCGACTTGGTGCTTTTCTTGGTGCTCGACTTGGTGCTTTTCTTGAAGCAGAATAATATCAAGCATGGCAGAAAGCGTAAATTCGATAAAAATGCCTGAATCGTTGGCTTTTCGCGCATCTTCAATCGCGCCATAATAGCGCGATCTTTTTTGATACAAAACAGTTTCCATTGGCATCCAAGCGAAAATGCGATTCCACTTTGCCAGCAAAAGTGTCTGCCACAGCCGTCCCATCCGTCCATTGCCATCCGCAAAAGGATGAATGGTTTCGATTTCATAATGCAAAATAGCGCTTTTTAGCACCGGATGCAATTCGGATTCCTTTGCCCAGCCGAGCAAATCCTCTATCAAGTCCTTTACAAACTGCGGGCGCGCTCCGATATGGACCACTTGATCCCCGCTGAAAACACCCACATCGCCGCTGCGGAACATACCCGCTTCCTTCACCAATCCCTGCGTCATCAGCTTATGTGCTTTCAAAAAATCGGGAACCGAGTAAGGGTCGAAGGTCATGATTTTATCATATGCCTCATACGCGTTTTTGACTTCTTTGATTTCCTCCTGCCGCCCCGCCACCACTTTGCCTTGAAGCACAGCCGTCACCTCGCCAAGAGAAAGTGTATTGCCCTCAATCGCCAGCGATGAATGAATGGTTCGCACTCGATTTTCGCGGTGCAATCGAATATCACGGCTGAATCCTGTTTCGAATTCCAACCGTGTCACGGTTTCCACTATTTTGGCTAAGTAATCGGCAGCCTTCTCCGTAATTGTGTATGGCGGTTTTTGAAACATTTCAGCATCTCCCTTCACAACAGTAAGCACAATTTCACAGGCTATTACTTTATTGCATTCATTTGGATGTTGCTTTTTCTTTTTAAAGAATCAGTCATGGCCATTTTACACAGGATGTCTCTTATTGTCTTATCTAAATCACTATTTGCTGAATAGTCTGCGGGTAGAATATAGTCCACGCGTCCATAGCGAAGCAAGTCTTCTACTTTTGCTTTTTGCTTGTTTTGATAAACAGCTATTGAGAACCCACCATTTGCTTTCACTAACCGCATACAAGGCACATCGGTAAGACCATCGCCAATGTATATCATATTGCGAAAGGGTATAGCTCGATCATCTTCTGGTGTATATTTGTTCAGCGATACATCATCTGAGATGTCAAGAACACCTTTGTTAATTCGAAAAAGGAATTGTGTCTTTGTTGTGTAGTTAACAACATTTTTCGGCCAGCATGCGACGTTGTTTTCGTCATATAGAAACTCGCAGGCAAATACTTCCTTAAAATGTTTGCAAATTTTTGAACCTTCAATTATTTCTTTCAATCCAGATGAAAGGATATAATGTTCGACCTTAATTCCTAAATCTTTTCCTATGCTATTAGTCCTCGCAAACCAATCGCATACCCCTGGGAAAAACTCCAGTGCTTTTCCCATGCTTACAAAACTATCTCGACGAATGCTTTTCTTTGCTATATGCGCTTTTTCAATCATAAGGTACATATAGGCAAGAATTCCATCCATTTTCTTCTCTCTTGCCAAAATATTAGACTCATTCCAAAATTCTTCAGGACGCATATTGACATCAGGAATGAAACTGTATTCTTGCATATCCTTCGTGCATAATGTTTTATCGAAATCATACATGATGGCAATGATAGGCTTACAATTTTTCATCTACACGCCCCCAATCACTTTTTGCTTTGATATGGGCTATACTCGTCCTTATGGTTATCGGAACGCTGTATTGCTCCATCTTTCCCATGTATCACCAGCTCGCTCTCTGTTCGTTGGCTAATGATACGTCCCATTCTGATTGCGTCTTCCTTCGTATCTAAGCATATGCTTGCCTGTTGTGCATTCCCTCTTTTTACACTCCAACCACCTTCAGCATTATTTGGCAACACATGAACTGTTTTTTGCATGATGGCACTTCCTTTTCTTTAATAATTAACTGATAATTTCTCACAGCTTGTAGAATAAACTTAATGCAATGTTGGCAACCCATCGAAAGGCACTTCGTAGCGTGAGTAGATTTCACTTTCTGCTAATGTAAAACCCGCTGTTTGGAGTATATCCGGTAAAGCGTTTTCATTCCAGGGGTTCACGATATCCTTTAAATGCCGTACTGCGTTGATGACCAATGCATCGCATGGTTGCGTTAGCTTAACACCGTAACTTTCTATAATATTAAGGCTTTCCACAAAATCAATACATGCTGATTCGTCAGATTCAACCCAATCGGATAAGAAATCAGCCACGAAAATCACAAGATCCAGTTGCCGCCTGTGCGAAGGTTTCATATATTTTATCTCCTAAATACTACATCATTATGATATTCAATAAATTGCTTCTCAGGTAAAAATCGACTTGGCAATAACATTTTTTGTCCGTTTATCGGTGCAAAATATTTACGATTAGCCTCGTTATCGCGGAGCAAGGTTTGCGACAGAATTATTTTATAGTCATAATTTATAGTAATGTACCCCTTGTCAAAAGCAACGTCGTGTAATGCATTGAGCAACAATCCGTTTTGCGGGTTTGCTTTTTCATTCAGATCGTTCGATTTTGCCCACGGTTTTATATGTGATGCTCGTAATAATTCGGGAATCGCAATCCCTGTAAAACAGCATTTTGAATTATACGCCGCCAACAATGCTTGACGGAAAAATGCTTGTCCGACACGCTGTTTTTGCGTTCGCACAACTTCGCCACCGACAAATTTTTCAATAACAGGAACATCTGCACCTTCAAGCTGAGGAATATGTAATCTTGACTTGATATTTTCCGTTTCGATAAGCAAATCATCCCAGCTTTGCAAAAATTCCTGACAAACCTCTCTATCCAAAGCGGACGCATTTGCCAACCCTACTCTGCCGTCGGCAGTATAAGACGGGTCGCAACTTTTGAAATTTTGCAGTTTTAGCTTAACGCTATTGACAGTACGACCAATAGCATTAGCCAACGCAATAATTTTCGGATTGTGCACCGTGTCTTTTCCTTTTGGAATCGTGCAATAAAGCTCAAACGCAAGCATTGTTTCCTCACGCGTCCAGTTTTTTTGTGTTTCGTTAAGCGGCATATACAACCTCCTCACGATCGACCTCATCTTTGATATGTGTAACCGACCGTAAACCTGTTTGCTGTTCGGATTGCGTTCACGTCTCACGCTGCCAATATTGTAACATAGAACCAGCCCAGCTCCAAGATGATCTTTACAAGGGTTCTTTTCTTTTTAGCGTGAAAGAGGGAAAAGGGATGGATACCTCCGGCGGGGCTCAGAATCTAATCAAGCGGCTGATGGCGACCGCCCAAGAGTACATCGCTGCATGGAAAATATCAAAGGGAGCCAACAATATCAAGGATTCGCTCGCTACACTCGCCGCTTCGCGTCATTGACATTGCTGTCACCCTTTGATTCGCTTTACACGGCGATGAACTCATTCGGGCGGCTGTGCTCACTCTTCCTCTTCTTTCGCCACTTTTCTTTCTCTGTTTTTCACGGAGTTAGGAAAAGAACCTTTGCAAGTTTCATTTAGCCTCTCTACTTCGCAACTCCTTTTTATTCTTTGATAAGTCCGAAAACCCGCCCTGTTGTGCAATGAATGCTTTAAAGCTATTATTTTGTTGGCGCAACTCTGCATTCTCTTTTTGCAAACTGCTAATGTCAAGCTGATTCCGAACAGAGCGGTAGCCTGTCAATTCCTTTACCAATTCAACAATCTGAGTTTTTAATTTGACGATGGTTTCATTAGCAACCTTAAGCAGCTTTTCGAGCTTTCGCTCCTTCTTCTCCTGCACAACAAACTTTTTCGCAGCAGTCATAAGCGTTTTGAAGTCGTCTTGGCTCAGTGATACTTTGGATGAAAACGCGGCAGGTTTGGCTTCGATGGATTCGATTGCCTTAATATCGACCCGCTGCTGCTTTACGGATTTGAGCGTCTTTTCGATTTGCTCGACCTCTTTCGCCCTTTGCTCCTTTTTGAAATCCAATACGCTCAAATGCTCATCATGGGTGCCGAGCTGTCCCCATTCAATATCGCATCGATAGGCAAAAATTTACACAAGTCGCACTCAAGCATACAAAAAGAACCCCGAAAACCCTGTATTTACAAGGCTTTCGGGGTTTTAGCGGTCTATTCCCACTCAATGGATGCCGGGGGCTTGGTGGTGATGTCGTAGACGACGCGGTTGATGTGCTTGCACTCGTTGACGATGCGGGCGGAGATACGGGAGAGAACGTCGTAGGGGATGTGGGCGAAATCGGCTGTCATAAAATCGGAGGTAATGACGGCGCGGATGGCGATGGCGTAATCGTAGGTGCGTTCATCACCCATGACACCCACAGAACGGACATCTGTTAAGATGGTGAAATATTGGTTGATAGAACCTGCCAAGCCGCTCTTTTGGATTTCGTCACGAAGAACCCAATCGCTTTCGCGAACGATTTGAACCTTTTCGCGGGTCAATTCGCCAATGGTGCGGATAGCAAGGCCGGGGCCCGGGAAGGGCTGGCGCCAAACCATATCATGAGGCAGGCCAAGGGCTTCGCCCAGGGCACGAACTTCATCTTTAAAGAGCATGCGCAGGGGTTCAATGAGGGAATCGAAGCCCAGTTCCGCGGGGAGGCCGCCCACATTGTGATGGGATTTGATGACGGCACTGCCCTTGACAGAGCCGGACTCGATCACATCCGGATAGATGGTACCCTGGGCGAAATGATCCAGCTTGCCGAGCTTTTTGGCCTCGGCTTTGAACACTTCGATAAAGTCGGCACCGATAATCTTGCGCTTGCGCTCGGGATCGGAAATGCCCTTTAAATCACCGTAAAAGCGATCGGAGGCATCCACGGCGATGAGATTGACGGGGAAGTTTTTCGTGAATACTTCGGCCACCTGCTCGGGCTCGCCCTTGCGCATGAAGCCGTGATCGACGAAGACGCAGGTGAGCCTGTCCCCTATGGCACGGTGTAAAAGCGCCGCGCAGACAGAGGAATCAACCCCGCCGGAAAGCGCCAGCAGCACCGTGCCCTTATCGCCCACCACTTGCTGAATCTGCTTAATCGTTTCCTTGGCGTAGGTATCCATGTTCCAATCCCCGGCGCAGCCGCAGATGTCGAACAGGAAGTTGCGCAAAAGCATATCGCCTTCCTTGGAATGGGTCACTTCCGGATGGAACTGCACGCCGTAGAGCTTCTTTTCCTCGTTCTTCATGGCGGCAATCGCGCAGTTGTCGGAATGGGCGATGGCCGTGAAGCCCTTTGGCGCTTCCGTTACCTGATAGGTGTGGCTCATCCAGTAGGGGGACTTTTTGCTTAAATTCTTTAAGAGGCCTGTGGTTTCTTTTAATGTCACATCCACGCTGCCATATTCCCGCTGCGCGGCGGCGGCCACCTTGCCGCCCAGCAGATGCGCCGTCAGTTGCATGCCATAGCAGATGCCAAGCACAGGGATGCCCAGTTCGAAAAGCCCTTGATCCACAGTGGGCGCGCCGGCTTCCGGTACCGATGCGGGGCCGCCGGAAAGGATAATGCCCATGGGCTTAAGCACCTTGATAGCAGCGAGATCCTCCGTGTAGGGAACCACCTGTGAATAGACCTTGTTCTCGCGCACCCGGCGGGCGATAAGCTGCGTATACTGGCCGCCGAAATCAACAATGACGATGGATTCGCTCTGTGGCATGGATTGGCCTCCTTAATAGCTAGATTAACTCAAATATTATGGCACAAAAAGACAGGCTTCGCAAGGTTTTTTTATGTTCCGCCATCGGCCAAAGCCTGAAGCCACGGGTGCGTCGGGGCTGCAGTTTTGCGTAAAGCGTCTTTGAGCCATTGCCGTTGTTTTCGCTCCATTTTCGGGGTGACCGAATCGAAATCCACTTGATATCCTTCACGGGAAAAGTCTGTTGATTTGTACAGCAAAACCAGCTCCGGCGCTAAAAACGGGATGCCCTCTTTATATAAGACAGCACGAGATAGCGGCAACATTATTTCACAATCTCTTGCATATATGAAATCTTTTTTTGTTTTGTGATTGAACAGAAACTCTATAAAATTTAAACGGCCCTGCCCTTTCGGATCAAATTTAAGGTGGAACATGCCCTTTTCTGATGTAGGGACGAGGGTAACTAAATCACAGGCATCGGTAAAGCAAAAGATATTCCTTTTGACCTTCAATTGTTGCGCAATATTTGCGATGCGATGTGCAATGCCTCCCCCGCACATTTCATAAACCTGCCAGCCAAGAGCTTGCATGAACGCAATGATTTTATCCCGATCCTCCCAATAGGCCGAAATATCGATATCGCCATGGGTTCGAATTTCCCTGTTGATAAAAAGTTCAATAGCAAAACCGCCGCATATGGCATAATCGAAGCCTTTATTGTTAAGAAGTGAGTGAGCATCTGAGATAAGATGGTTCATAAAGGTTTCACCCCGCTTCCTTCGTATAGACCCATTATACGCTTAATTGATTTGAATACAAGATAAGTGTATAATAGCCTATATCAAGCAATACGGAGGGATTAAATTGGCTGTCATTCATTCAAACTTTTTTTCCATGGCGCGGGGCGGCATTGTGGATTTTACGGCGGTTTTGCCCGTGGATGCCCATGTGAACCCGAAGGCAGGCTACCATAAGGGTCCCTTTAAAACGATGTACCTTTTGCACGGCTACCATGGCAATCAAGACGATTGGATAACAAAGACGCGGATCGCGGAGCTTGCAAGCAGGGATGGGTACGCCGTGATTATGCCCGGCTGCCAGAATCGCTTTTATGTGGATAGCGAAGCGCTGAATGAACACCATAGCCGCTTCATTGGCGAAGAACTGGTGGATGTGACGCGCAAGATGTTCCATCTGAGCCATAAGCGCGAGGATACGGTGCTGGCAGGGCTTTCTATGGGCGGCTACGGCGCGATTATCAACGGGCTGAAGTACAGTGAAACCTTCGGCGCGGTCATTGCCCTGTCCTCCGCGCTTGTGACGGAGGAGCTGGCGCAGGCCACGCCGGATAAGCCGATGGCTGTAGGCACTTACGATTATTTCTGCACCACCTTCGGGGATTTAAAAAAGCTGCCCGGCAGCGATAAGGATCCGAAAGCCGCGGCGAAAAAGGCGCTCAACACCAATCCGCCCAGAATCTACCTGTCCTGCGGAACGGAGGATGGCCTCTATGCGCATAACGCGGATTACCACCGCTATCTTAATGAAATCGGCTATCCGCACACCTATATTCAAAAGCCCGGTGACCACAATTGGGGTTATTGGGATGCGGAAATCGCCGCGGGGCTTGACTGGCTGAAAGACGGTGTATAGCAGATGAAAAAGAAGGTCACCTCTTTTTTTTGCGGGGATGAAGCCAGGAATACATCTTTTCAAGAACGACGGTTCTGTCGATAGGCTTGGATACATGGTCGTTCATGCCGGCATTCTTGCAGCGATCCACGTCTTCCCTAAACGCGTTTGCTGTCATGGCGATAATCGGTATCTGCTTCGCAGCGACAGAATCCCCTGCGCGAATCATACGGGTCGCCTCATAGCCATCCATAACAGGCATATGCACATCCATAAAGATAAGATCATACTTATCCTCATGGGCGCGGAATTTTTCCACGGCCTCGGCGCCGTTTTCCGCAATGTCGATGTTGATATTAGTATCTTCAAGCAGCGCTATCACAATTTCACGGTTGACATCAATATCTTCCACAAGCAGCAGGTTGAAGTTCGCAAAATCCATAATCTTTTCATCCGCGCCCGCCAGTCTGTTCGCATCATTAACCGCTCCCAGGCGGGTATTGATACAGTCAACCAGGGCGGAAGGGAACAAGGGCTTTGGAATAAATCCATCGACGCCCGCAGCGGTCGCTTCCATTTCGATATCCGACCATTGGGCCGCGGAAATCATAATGACGATGGCATCCGTAGCCATGCGCGATTTGAGAATGGTCGCAAATTCGATGCCGTCCATCCCCGGCATCGACCAATCCACAAAAAAGAAGTTATATGGCCGTCCGTTTTCCTCCGCGGTTTTGATTTTTTCCAAAGCGCTTTCGCCGCTGGCCGCGACGCTGTGGCGGATGTTCAGGCGCGTCATGAGATGCTGGAAATACTCGCGGGTGGCCGGTGAATCATCCACCAGAAGCAACCGAAGGTTTTCCCTGTTAATTTTGCAGGAAATGGCCACCTGCTGTTTCGGCGCTCCTTTTTTGACGACCACATCGAAACTCACATTTGTGCCGAAGCCCGGAGTCGATTCAATGCTGATTTCCCCGCCCATCAGCTCAACAATGCGCTTTGAAATAGCAAGCCCCAGCCCGGTTCCGCCGAATTTTCGGGAGATGCTGCCATCGGCCTGCTCGAAGGAATTAAAAAGCTTGCTCTGCTGATCGGGCGTAATGCCTATGCCCGTATCGCTGACGGTAAAGTTCAGGCGGATATCCGTATCGCTCAAGTTCGTACTGTGAACGCCCAGCGAAATGCTTCCGTTTTCGGGCGTGAACTTCACCGCGTTGGACAAAAGGTTTACGATTACCTGTGAAAGCCGCTGCTCATCGCCGATGACGCATTGCGGCATATCGGGGTCGAAATTAATGAGGAAATGATGGGCTTTTTCATCCATGCGAAAGCCAATCATATTGGTGATGTTCATCAGCATCTTTTCAAAATCAAATTCCGCCATGCTGATATCAAACTTGTTCGCTTCAATTTTCGACATATCCAATATATCGTTGATAACCCCCAGAAGGTGTTTGGATGCGTTGCTGATTTTATCCAGGCAGTATTTTTTGCGTTCCAGATCATTAGATTCCCGGGCGATGTTAGTCATACCGATGATGGCGTTCATAGGTGTGCGGATTTCATGGCTCATACGTGCCAAGAATTCGCCCTTCGCTTTGCTGGCAGTTTCCGCGGCTTCCTTGGCGCTGACCAAATCCGTAATATCCGCGCCAATGGTGGCTATCTGCAGCGGTTCGCCGCTAACATCCACCACAACCCCGATAAACGAGAAGATGCGCACGCTGCCATCCTTGCGGAAAATCGGCAATTCCACTTCAATAAAGCCCTCTTTGAACGCCTTAGGCCAAATTTCCGTCCTGACCCGCTCATAGGTTTTTTTACCGAAAAGCATTTCGATGCCACCCTTGAGCCATTCTTCTTCCGTATACCCAAAACCCTTATAGGTGGTGGCGTTGTAGTAAGTCACTTTTTCGTCCGTATCAATGTAGACAACAGGCTGGGCAATACGCTCGATCAGAATACTCATTTTTGTAAAGCGAACATCCGTCTGCATGCGGTCGTATACCCCCGCTGCCACACCACAGAAAAACTTCACCAGATTCACATCGTTGTTTTCGAAGGGATGGTTCGATTTATCGACCTCAAATTCAACAAGGCCGAGAAACTGCCCCTTAAGTGAAATAGGCGCTGTCAGAACGCTTGCGGCAGCCGTCGGTCCATCTTTATAGACAACCGTCGGTTCAACCAGCGATACGGTGCGTTCATAAAAGGGATCACCCTCGTGAAAAGGGATGGATAAAGCGGAGCTTTTGTTCAAGCCGCCGTCCGCCCGCCATTCATGGGATACATACAGGCTGCCTTCCTGCTTATTGTAAAAAAACAAACGAACAGCGGAATACTTCGCGAATTCTCCCAGCATCTTCAGCGACTGTGAAATCGCATCCTCAATATCGTGGTTCACAACAAACCCTTGAGAGATTTTGGACATCAGTTCCTGCTGCGCCAACTGATGATCCAGTATGGCGGCAGCTTCCTTCATTTCGGTGATATCAATTGAGTGCTGCATGTGTACAAGCCTGCCGTCAGACCATTCGATAAACTTATCGGAATTGCGGTAGTAACGCTTCGTAACAGTATTATGCTCTTCCCATACGATGGTTTCTTTGGGATAATCATTCAAGCGACGGATAGGGCAAAAAGCACACCGCTCTGCCATGCCGTCTTGTAAAACCTGATAGCATTTGACACCCGTGCCGTCATGACTGCCAAAATCAAAATGCTCGCGCATTTTGTCGTTGATAAAAAGGATCTCATCCGTTTCAGGATCGGTCACGTAAATATAAGCATCCATTCCGTTGAGGATGTTTTCCAAAACAGTTAAATTTTCCTTGTTGTTTTTTTCAGTGGCACCCATGTTTTTTTCATTCATCATCAGAACCTCAGCTGCTATCGAAAGTTTGTCGAGATTTGTCGCCTTCCTGCTTCCATTATATAGTATTTAAGATAAAAATCAAATAAAAAAGGCCAAAAGGCTGAATTCTTTTGCGAAAAAAAACCCTTCTTCCCCGTAACAGAGAAGAAGGGTCGCTTGTTTGAATTACTTCGCGTCCACTTCGGCCATGTGGCAGATGAGGTCTACAACCTTGTTGGAATAGCCCCATTCGTTATCGTACCAGGCAACGAGCTTCACGAAGGTATCGGTCAGCTGAATGCCGGCGGTGGCGTCGAAAATGGAGGTGCGGGGATCGGTGATGAAGTCGCTGGAAACCACCGCGTCTTCTGTATAGCCGATGATGCCCTTCCATTGCTTGGATTCGGAAGCGGCCTTCATGGTGGCTTTGATGTCATCCATCTTGGCGGGCTTTTGGAGGTTTACGGTTAAATCAACAACGGAAACATCCGCCGTGGGAACGCGGAAAGCCATGCCGGTGAGCTTGCCGTTCAATTCGGGAATCACCACGCCCACCGCCTTGGCTGCGCCGGTGGAGGAAGGGATGATGTTGAACGCCGCGCCGCGGCCGCCGCGCCAATCCTTCTTGGAGGGGCCGTCAACGGTCTTCTGGGTGGCGGTGGTGGCGTGAACGGTGGTCATCAGACCATCGACGATGCCATACTTGTCGTTAATCACCTTGGCCAAGGGAGCCAGGCAGTTGGTGGTGCAGGACGCGTTGGAAACAACCTTCATGTCCTTATTATACTTGTCCTGGTTCACGCCCATAACGAACATGGGGGTTTCCTTATCCTTGGCGGGAGCGGTGATAACCACCTTCTTCGCGCCGCCTTTGAAGTGGGCGGAAGCGGTGGGGGTATCACAAAACACGCCTGTGGCTTCTGCAATGTATTCGGCGCCGGCCTCGGCCCAGTTGATTTCTTCGGGCTTCATGCAGGCAAAAATCTTAACGGATTTGCCATCCACGATCATGGCGTTGTTGGCTTCGTCGATTTCAATATCGCCCTTGAACTGGCCATGCACGGTATCGTAGCGAAGCATGTACTTCATGTAATCAAGATCGATGAACGGATCGTTGATTGCAACAACCTGCACGTTCTTGTTTGCCAAAGCAGCACGGAAAACCAAACGGCCGATACGGCCAAAACCGTTAATACCAACTTTTACCATGGGATAAGCCCTCCTCAAAACACATTATTTCCAAATCATATTGTACCCAATTCTTTGTTATTTTGCAAGCGTTATTCCGCTTTTTTGTGAAAACTTAGTCATATATGAGGCTCACCAGCGTCAAATCGCAGTCCGTTTCACGGCCATTGAAGCCCTTTTGCAGGCATTCAATCTCTCCTGTCTGATTATCGTAAGGATCATAGCGCGGAAATCGCTTTTCAATTTCGAACGGCCTTTCATAAGCGCTGTTAAACACAATGCGCAAGGGTTCCAGGTTGCCGAAATAGAACTGACGGCGATCCTCATTGCCCGCGCGATTGGCACCACCGCCGAAGGAGCAATCAGCAAACAGCCATCCCCAGCCATCCAAATAAAATTGCGCCCAGTCATGACTGCCGATGTAATCGGCGGCAATCACAAGCCCTGACTGCCATCTTGCGGGGATGCCCGCGATGCGGCAGAGGTTAATGAACAAGAGCGCCTGAATGCCGCAATCGCCGCGCAGGTTCACGGCGGCGTACTCACCCAGGTTCGCGATCTGGAAGTAATCGCGCACGAAGGCATAGGTCACCTTTGTCGTCACAAAATCGTAAATGGCGCGGGCCGCCAAAAGAGGCGTATCTTTGCCGGCCGTGATATCCGCACAAAGCTGCCTTAAATAGGGTGTAAAGCGGATGCAGGAGCCTTCCTCCATCAAATCCGCCTCGGTGGGCGCGGGGGCGTCGGGGTATAGCGGCATATCGGGGGCCGGCTTTTTCAAATCCGCGTAGCGAATGGTTTGGGTAAAGCTGTAATCGGCCGCAAATGTCATGTTATGTCCCAGGATTTCTTCAAAGTAGGCCGTGCGCTGATAGGCATTTTCGTCATCGATATGCTTCGGCTGAAAGCCGCTAAAAGCAATCTTGATATCCTTCGTCTGCGCTGCCTTGGCGGGGATGGGCAAATGCGCGCGATAGGTTTCACAGGGGATAAACGCCTTATCCGTGGCATAAAGCGACGCGGAAATTTCCGCGTGAGCTGTCAGCTTGCCTTCTTTTTGAATGCGCTCAATGAGCGGATCCAACCAAGGGCTGTTTTTTGATACGGCTTCTCCCGCCCGCGCCATCAACGCGGGCATTTTCAACAGGGTTGGCTTGAAGCGCACAAAATAGCGCCTGTGGCCGTTTAGGTAGATAAAATCCACCTTGCCGTCCAGCTCCAGTTCGTCCAATTCCTCTTTTGTGAAATCAGGAATGGCTTCCTGCATTTTTTGCAGGGCCGTCTCGCGGTTATATGGGTACTGGGTAGGCAAACGCAGAATAACCTCCCTCTCCAGTTTCAGCCGTTCCGCCAGAGCAGCGGGCAAATCAAGCTTCAGCCGCCTGTCGATGGCCTCTACAGCGCCTTTTAAGTCGCCTGCCCATTTGCGTTTTTCAATATCCTCAGGCAGGGGCACGGATAGGGTAAAATCAAATTCTCTCATGTTATTCACCTCTTCAATTATTATAGCGGGGGCATGGCGACAAGGGCGCGGCCATGGCCTGCGAGTGTCACTTGGGGGCAGGTGGCGGGCAGGAAATAGGTTTGTCCGCGAGGCGCGTGAACCTGCACACCTGCAAAAATCAATTCCAACTCATCCATCACGGTTAAAAACGCATAGGTGGACGGCTTTTCAAGCTTCAGCTCCCCTTCGACAAGGGCGCTGTCCAGTATGAAGCAGCGTTTTTCAAGCACCCGCGTGATCCCCGGCTTTTTTGGGGCGGGAATGGGATCAAGCCGAATGCTCACATCGCATACATCCAAGGATTTATCAATGTGCAGCTCCCGCTTGTTGCCCGCTTTATCGGTACGATCATAATCATACAATCGGTACGTCGCATCGCTGGACTGCTGAATTTCATACAGCATGATACCACCGCCAATGGCATGGATGCAGCCCGCGGGCATAAACAACACGTCCAGCGGCTTCACCGGCACCTTGCGCATGCACTTTTCCACAGCTCTGCCATTTTTCAGCGCCTCGCGCAAATCCGCTTTTGTCACGCCTTTTTCCGTGCCGTAAATCAGTGTCGCGCCTTCATCGGCCTGCAAAACCACCCAGGCCTCTTCCTTGCCCAGCTTGCCGTTTTCGTTGGCGAACGCATAGGTGTCATCAGGATGCACCTGAACGCTCAGCGCCTCCTTCGCATCGATGAATTTCAACAAAAGCGGAAAGGTTGCCTGCCAATTTTCGCCCAACAGCTTCTCTTTATATTCGGCAATCAAATCCGATAAAGTGACACCTGCGGGATCCCTGCTGTTTAAGCCGGGTAAAACGCTCACTTCCAGGCTCTCGCCCGTGCGATCATCTGTAATCGGTTTTGAGAACACGGTTTTCAGCTTGCTGCCGCCCCAAGGAGTCTCCTTGCCGAAGCGGAAGGCCGGGGTCATGGGAATGGGCAGCAGCGGGCAATCCGCCGTGAGCCGCTTCTCAAAGCAGGGAAAGGGCTCTTCCTTCCACGGAAAGAATATTTCACCCGCGCGGCGCATACCAAAACCTTCATATAGCGCAATCGCCTTATCGTTTCGCGAGTAGGTATCCAGTCTCAGGCAATCATGCCCCTGCTTCATCGCCTCTTCACAAAGCCATGCCAGCATTTTTTTGCCGTAGCCCTTGCCCTGCGCCTTTTCAGAAACCACCAAGCGGTGCATAAAAATCGGATTCACGCCGAAGAGCCACGGAACGGAAGCATATTCCGCGTCGCAGGCCGTGTTCATAACCATGGCAGCCTTAATAGCGCCATCTTCTTTAAGAAGAACCATTTGCCCCTTTTGAATATCCTCAAAAAGCAGCTCATCGCTTGGGTAAATGCCATATGTCCACTGGTTCAGCCCGCTTTGCGTCATATACGCCGTTACCTCACGGTACAGCGCACAAACGGCACCGCAATCCTGCTCCGTCGCCTTAATAATCATGTATCTTCCTCCGTATACATGTTATACAGGCTGTAATACAGCCCCTTCTTTTGCATGAGTTCCTTGTGGGAACCCTGCTCCTCCACGCCGTTTTCCGTCAGCACCCAAATGCAGCTGGCATTTTTGATGGTGGTCAGGCGGTGGGCGATGGTGAAGGTGGTGCGCCCCTTTGCCAATTCTTCCAGGGATGCCTGCACAATGCGTTCACTCTCGTTATCCAGCGCCGAGGTCGCTTCATCCAGTATCAGGATGGGCGGATTTTTAAGGAATACCCGTGCAATGGAGATTCTCTGCTTTTGCCCGCCGGACAAACGCACGCCCCGTTCACCCACAAAGGTGTCATATCCCTCGGGCAGCGCCATAATGAAATCATGAGCGCCCGCCTTCTTCGCGGCTTCCTGCACTTCTTCCAAAGCTGCACCCGGACGACCGTAAACGATGTTATCAAACACCGTGCCCGAGAAAAGATACACATCCTGCTGCACCATGCCAATTGCGTCCCGAAGGGATTTTAAGGTAAGGTGCTTGATATCCTTCCCATCAATAGTAATTTTACCGCGGGTTAGTTCGTAAAACCTGGGAATCAGGTTGCTGATCGTGGTCTTGCCGCCGCCTGAAGGTCCCACCAAGGCGATGGATGCACCTGCAGGGCATGTCAAATCCAGGTGGGTGAGCACCTCTTTATCGTCCAGATCATAGCTGAAGGACACATCGTGAAACTTAATTTCGCCCTTCACATCCTTCAATTCCTTCGCGTCGGGCAAATCTTCGATTTCGATGGGCGCATCCATAATTTCAAGAAAGCGCTCAATGCCCGTCATGCCGCGCTGGAACTGTTCTTGGAATTCCACAATCCGACGGATAGAGTTTAAAAGCGTAGATACATATAGAAGGTATGCCATGTATTCCGCCGGGCCGATTTTGCCGCCGATAATAAAGAGCGCGCCGACCACTACCACAATAATATACATCAGCCCGTCAAACACGCGGGTGGTGGTATGGAAGCCCGCCATGGTATAGTAGGAAACCGCCTTGATTTTTTGGAAGATGCCGTTGCTTTCTCGGAATTTCGCTTCTTCTATCGGCTCATTGGAAAAGGATTTCACCACGCGGATGCCAAGCAGGCTATCTTCTACCTGGGCGTTGATTTCGCCCACCTGGTGACGGGATTGCACAAAGGCCGCCCGCATGCGCTTGCCGAAAATCCGCGTGAACAGGTACATGAGTGGCAGCATAAGGAAGATAAGCACTGTCAGCCACACATTCATGCCGCAAAGGATGATGAAGGAGGCTGTGATTTTAATGAAAGCAATTAAAAACTCCTCGGGACAGTGGTGGGCAAACTCCGTAATTTCAAACAAATCCGAAGTGATACGCGCCATAATCTGCCCTACCTTGGCGCTCGAGTAATAGGAAAAAGAAAGCTTTTGCAAATGGGCGAACAAAGCATTGCGCATATCGGTCTCGATACGCGTGCCCATGATATGCCCGATGGAGGACATGTAATAATTGGCAACGGCATCTATCAGCCTTAAAACAATGTAAACACCGCCCAATTTCATTACGAAGGCAACCGTCAGCCCGCTTAAATCATCGATGGCCTGGTTGGTGATGGCGCGCACGATGAGCGGCAGCACAATTTCGCAAAGCGTCGTTAAAACAGCGCAAAACAGATCAATGCCAAGGGTTTTCGTATAGGGTTTGAACCAGGGAAGAAACCGTTTAATGAGAGTGTCCGTCTTCATGACTCGTTTGTTTGTGTTTGACATGGGTGCAGCTTCTTTCGTTTAGGATAATGGAATTTCCAATTGACACAGCTTAAGTAGCGATGGCGCGGATTCCAAGTATTCTTTAGGCATCGTAAAGAGATACAGTGCCTCCTCGCCCTCCACATGGAAGCGAATGGTATTCGTACCGTCCATCCGCACCGCGTTCAAATGCAAAAGGGAGTAGCCCAGCATCGGGGAGAGGGTGTAGCCCTTTAGATCAATCAAACTGAAAGCCCTTTTCGGGTAGATGGTTTTTAGGTGCAGCGTTCCGCCATCCATGGACTGGTATGTCATCTCGCAGACACGCGCGAAAGCGCCTTCATAGGCCACATCATAGCTCTGCCCTTCAATAAAAGCGATATCCGTGCAGAGGGAAAGACGCATAATGGGAGTCGGATAGGTGTACAAGAGCTTCGGAATATCGTTTTCATCATAGATTTTATCCGGCAGCTGCGCCTGCAAAAGCGGCTGGGACGGGGAAGCAGGATTCATCTCCATAATCGCTTCCGGCGTCGGCTGTCCGATAACCACAGCAAGGTAAAAGACAACAATGGCAAAAAGAGCGGCCACAGCCGTACCGATAACGCGCAGCGTCTTTTTGACAGGATGCTTTTTTTGAACCGTTTTTTTCATCGTCAAGCCCCTTTTATCAATCATCAATCACTTGATAGCCCGAGGAATCATAGCGCATTTTGTTCACGCACATGGCGTTAATCGCATTTTGGGTGGAAATATCCGCGATACCGTTCGTGCGTTTGCCGGGCATGCATCCGCTTTGGAACGCATCGATGGCGGCAATGGTTTTCCTGTCAAAAAGCCCTGTCGCATCCTCCGCCAAGAAAAAGTCCAAATACGCAAGCCGCAGTTGGATATATCGCACCTTTTCACCCTCATCGCCATAACGCAGCGTCCAATCCGCCAGATCGTGAACGGTGCCGTAGCCCAAAATGCTTTTATCCGTCAGCTTGTAGGTATTCCTCGCAACTTTTGAGGGGTTGTTCCCTTCAATCACATGGATGGTCACATTGCCCTCTTCGTCCTGCGCACAGTATTCCACCATGGCAACATGGTCCGTATCCGTTCCTCCCGTAAAAGTGAAAAACATCCAATCCCCCGGCTGAGGGATATAGGAACCGGGCTTTAAATACTCGGTTTCATCCTTGTACCATTGGTAGCCACCGCCCTCTTTTTCGGACATATGGCCATTTCTGGCGATGTAGCGCCCCTGTTTGATAAAAAAAGCGCGCCCGACATTCGAGGAGGAATACAGCGGATAAATGTTTTTAAGCAGCTCGGTTCCGTAACGTTTATCCACCTGATCCACACACCAGCAGGCAAACTCCGCGCACCATTGTGCCTTGGGATCACCCGCCCACTCACCATACTTCGTAACGCCGTAGCGATCCTCACCTTCGCCCAATTCTTCTATGGCAATTCCCAGCAAGTATGTCACATAATCCGGCACATCATAAGCAGGCGCGAGGATTTCCTCCGCCGCCAGGGCAGAAGAGGCGCAAAAAACAAACAGCAGCGCAAAAATGAGCCCCTTTTTCATTTCGTGCACCTCCTTACAAATGAATGTTGGCATTCATGCGACTGTTTTCAGTCCGCTCGATACATCACCATGGTCAAAGCGCCGTCCTGCGCGGTGGCTTCCAGCCGGATAGGGAAGGGGTAATTGTTTTGAAAAACAAAATTCAGCGCATCGTTGCCCACGGCGGCATCGCAGCCAATGGGAAGGTATCTCGCGCCGGATTGCCCGTGAGGGCGGCGCTTGATGGTGGTGATGCCCGGTAATTGCAATGTCACATTGAACATCGTGGAGGAAACCTGGCAGGTGCCGCCGCCGTAGCCCGGCGCAGAGCCGCCTTCCACCAGAACAGGGGCCAGGAAATAACCGTTCGATGGCCGATAGGGCCCTGCCTGCTTGTTAAAATCGTACACCTCGCCGGCAGGATACACCCGCGATATGAGCTCGCAAGCGCGGTAGATGTTCTTAATGCGCCCATCGTTCAGTTCGTTTTTAACAAGCGTGTAGTAGGAGGTATACGCGGCGATGGGCGTGCCCGGCCCCATGCTGTCATCCGTAGGGGATACATCAATTAAATCCGTCAGATTGGACATGTCCACATAACCGTAGGTATGCCAGTAGAAAAAGCGCCCCCAGCCGTCATACACATCAATAATGGCAATTTTCGCGCCCGGGCCCAGTGTGAGCCATGCTTCCTCTCCCGCGCCGGGCGCCTTTTGGATGGGGGTCGAAACCTTGCAGGTGGCAACGTAGTTGTAGCGGTATACGCCGTAGGGCGGCGTGTTCACAGGGTCTACCGCCTCGGGCCTGTCATACATCCAAAGCCGCTTGCCATAGCCTACCACCTCCTTGTAGCGCATGAGCATCCAATCAGCGTATATATCCAAAATTTCAACAGTGGCATACATGGGCATGGAGATGAGCTTTGTTGAATTCATATCCATTTCGGCGCGAAGGCTGCACCCGCCTTTGATAATGGTTTTGCCTGTATACAGCACCTCGCCCGTATACATGGAAAGGGGCGGAAACCCCACCGTGCCTTCATAAGCCACAGAATCATTTTCGGCATCATCGGACAAATCGAGGGTGTTATCCTCAATTTCGTACCCCTCTAAATCCTCTTCCTCTTCCGCAAGGGCAAAAGGATTTGCGGTTACAAACAATACCAGGCTCAACAGCAGTGCCAGTATTCGCTTTCCATTCATCGGCACACGCTCCCATCCTATCATCAGTATCCTATATTATAGCCCCATTTTTCATTTGTGGCAAGGGAATAGGGCATGAATCAAAGAGTGTTTACAAAGATTGAGAAGGAAAGTTTCACAATATCGCTTGCCAGTAGCCGCAAATTAAGCTATAATAAATCCACAAGCGGTTGGCCGAATTGCCAACCCGAATATTAAGGAGGAAACCTCATGAAGAAATTACTTGCTTTGGTACTGGCTACGACAATGCTCCTCAGCTGCACCGCCGCTTTGGCAGATATTCACGGCCTGGGCTCCGTCACCTCTTACAATGCCGGAACAGCCGCCGCCGACGGCAACGACGGCAAGCAGCAAATCAACACCACCATGTGCGCTGTTGCCTTGGATGACGATTTGAAAATCACCTTCGTAAAGTTCGACGTAGCGCAGAACGACGTCGTTTGGAACGATAAGGGCGAACCCGTTGTCGATCCCGCGACGGCAAAAACCCCCACCAAGGACCAAAAGAAGGAAGAATACGGCATGAAAGCCCGTTCCGCTCAGCTCGGCATCATCACTGTGAACGAAACGCCCGGCGGCGAATGGTATGAGCAGGCTGCCTTCCTGGAAGAATACTGCATCGGCAGGACTTTGGATGAAATCGTCGAAGGCATCGCTATGAACGAGGATAACTACCCCACAGGCGCTGACGTCATCGTCGGCATCACCATCCATGTGAATGAATTCATCGAAGCGCTGAGCATCGCGATTGAAAACGCAAAATAAGCAGCCACACACAAATGGGGAGGGCATAAGCCCTCCCCATTTTTCACCAAGAGGATGAATATGCGAAAAACCTTGCTTTTTGTTCTGATAATTGCCCTGCTTGCGCTAAGCGCCTGCGCGGGCATTGCCGAGCCGCAAAAAAAATACAGCGGCTATTTTTTAGATACCTTCGATACGGTCATCACACTCATTGGCTACGCAGACAAACAGGAAACCTTTGATAACGCTTTCTCCGCGGTAAAAGAGCGGTTCACGTTCTACCACCGCTTATTCGATAAATACAACGAATACGAAGGGCTTAACAACCTCTACACCATCAACCGCGACGCGGGCGCTGCCCCCGTAAAGGTAGATGGGGAAATGATTCGCCTTTTATCCCTTTCAAAGCAATGGCAAAGCGCCTATCCGGGCACAACGAACATCGCCCTGGGCGCGGTGCTGAACCTTTGGCACGATGCGAGGGAAAGAAACGTTTTGCCGAGCATGGATGCCCTTTTAGAGGCGGCTAAGCATTGCGATTTCAACGATGTGGTGCTGGATGAGGAAAACGCGACTGTCTTCTTTAAAGACCCGCTCCTGAAATTGGATGTGGGCGCGGTGGCAAAGGGCTACGCGACGGAGATGGTGGCCAATGAGCTCTTCCGCGGCCCCATGCCCTCCTTTCTTTTAAACGCGGGCGGCAACGTAAAAACAGGCGCTGCCCCTGCCGATGGCCGCAGGGCATGGGGCGTGGGGGTCCAGGATCCCTTCGAAACCGTACCCATTGGCGGAGCGTATGTCGATATTTTGTATTTCAAGCAACTGGCAATGGTGTCCAGCGGCGATTACCAGCGATATATGACCATTGACGGTGTACGCTATCACCACATCATAGACGAAACCACCCTCATGCCTGCCACCCATTTTTCGGCCATCACCATACTGCATGAGGATTCGGGCTTGGCGGATTTTCTGTCCACGGCAGCGTACCTTCTGCCCTATGAAAAAAGCCGCGAGCTGGTTGACTCGGTGCCCGGCGCACAAGCGCTGTGGATCATGCACGATAGCAGCCTGCGCTATTCCGATGGGATGGCGGATTACGCGCAATCCTTGGGCGCGGATAACCAATAGATGAAGGGCGTGATAAAATGGCTTCGCGCACGCAAAAGAAAAAAGGACTGTTGATCGCACTGTTTTCTTCCGCTGTTTTTCTGTTTCTGTTTGCCGTTTCGCCCGTTCCGGCCTCCCTTCTTGTTCGGCTCGCCTTTCAAAAGAGCATCAGCGTCGCGCCGGACGAATATGCGCAAATGCGGGAAAAAGTCGTCTCCCATAAGAATCTGCGCTATTCCTCCGCCTTTTTAAGCAGCGAAGCGGATTTGTATTTGCCAAAAGAAGGAGAAGCGCCCTTTCCCGTTATCTTGTGGGTGCACGGCGGCGCTTTTGTGGGCGGCAGCAAGGCCGATATCGAAATTTATGCCACCGCGCTGGCAAGCGAAGGCTTCGCCGTTATGTGCGTGAACTATCTGCGCGCGCCCGAGGCAAAGTATCCTTCGCCTCTTTTTCAAATACCGGAGGCCTGCCTGTGGCTTAATGAAAACGCGGCGGCATACGCTTTGGATATGGATCGCCTTGTACTGGCGGGCGATTCGGCAGGGGCGCATATCGCCGCGCAGTTTGCCGCCCTTCAAACAAACGCGGCATACGCTGAAGAAATGGGTATTTCCCAAGGCCTTACTCTAAAGGCCGTGCTCCTTTTTTGCGGACCTTATGATGCAGCGAAAATCGCCGAAGGCAGTCATCCGCTGATCGATTTCTTTTTGGGCAAAGCCGCCCACGCCTATTTCGGCGCACGGGATTGGGCACAGCGCTATGGGTATCAGGCAACCCTTTCAAACCATGTGACGCCCGATTTTCCACCCGCCTTTATATCCGACGGCAACACGGCTTCCTTTGAACAGCAAGGCCGCGATTTCGCCCAAGCCCTTGAAGAAAAAGGCGTTGCCGTGGAAACCTTTTTTATTCCCCTTGAAACAGAAAAAACCCCGCACGAGTATCAATTCATCATGAATACCTCTGCGGGGCGGGAATCCTTTCAAAGGACGGTTGCATTTTTAAAAAAGCAACTTGCGAAATAGTAAGTCAAGGGATGATGTCCCTCACTACGCCTCGGCGATTTTGCTTGTCTGGCGCTGCGCCATCACCAGATTGTAATAGATGCCCTTTTGCTTTAGCAGCTCCACATGGGTGCCCGCTTCGGCGATTTTACCCTTATCCAACACAATCAGCTTATCCGCGCTGCGCAGCGTGGACAAGCGATGGGCGATGGCAATGGTTGTACGCCCTTTTGAAATGCGGCTCAGGCTTTCCTGAATAGAAGCCTCGGTTTCCACATCCAGGGAGCTTGTGGCTTCATCCAATATGAGCACATCCGGGTTTTTGATAATCGCCCGGGCAATGGACAGGCGCTGGCGCTCACCGCCGGAAAGGGAATAGCCGCTTTCGCCGAGCAGCGTATCATATCCATCCGTGGTTTTCATAATAAACTCATGGGCATTGGCGGCGATGCACGCGGCGATAACCTCTTCCGTCGTGGCACCGGGCTTGGCATAGGCGATGTTATCATAGATGGTTCCCGCGAACAAAAAGGTATCCTGAAACACAACGCCGATGTTTTCATGCAAGTGCTTAGGCGACATATCGCGGATGTTCGTATCATTGATGATAATTTTGCCCGTATTCGGATCGTACAGGCGCATGATCAAATTGATCATCGTGGATTTTCCCGCGCCCGATCGTCCCACAATGCCTACCATCTCGCCCGGATTGATATCTATGCTCACATCCTTCAATACCGGTTCATAGGATTTATAGCCGAAGGATACGTTTTCAAAGTGCATCGCCCCTGTGACGGGCACGTTTTGCGCGTCCGGGATTTCACCGATATCAATATCCTCATCGAGAATTTCAAAAAGCTTAACCAAGCTCGTCATGGTGTCCGCCAGCCACCTCGGGAAGGAAACAAGCCAGCGCAGGGGGCCGTAGACATAGCCGATGTACATTGTAAATTGCAAGAGCACGCCTAAAGTTAAGCTGCCGTCGATAATGCCCGTGCCGCCAAAGTAGAGCACAAGGAACTCGCCGATGCCCGTAAAGAAAATCATGGCAGGGAACAGCCTGGCCCAAAGTGATTCGTTTTCCGATTGGATTTGCGCCAAATCGCGAGTCGCCTTAGAAAATTTCTCTATTTCAATTTCTTCATTACCAAAAGCCTTTACGGTGCGAATGCCTTTGATAATATCATGCAAAATGGATTGGCAGCGGGAGTTTTTGCGCCACTGCCGCTCATAGCGGATATGAATCAAGCCCCAGAATCGGGATAGCGCGAAGGCGACAATCGGCACGGGCAAAAAGACAAGCAGCGTCAGCTTCCAATTCGTCACCAACAGAATAATCAGCACAACGATACACATAATGGATTGCTCTGCCGCCCAGCGTCCCGCATCGGATAAGAAATCCCGCACGGTGGTGGTATCCTCCATCACGCGGCGGATCAAATCCCCCGGCGTGCGCTTGGACAGAGAGTTGAGTGAAAGCTTTTGTATCTGCGCGTAGGCTAACTCCCGTAGGTGGTTGGAAAATTCAATGCTGGCGCGGTTATATACCCGTGCGGACAGAACGAAAATCACTTCGCCTATAGCGCGGGCAATAAACATACCTGCAGCCAGCAGAAGGATGTTTTCAAACGTACCCGTCCTGGGCGCCAGGTGTTTATCCACCAAAACACGATTGAACAGCGGCACCAACAGATACAGCGCGGAGGAAATAGCCGTCCAGACTTCCGAGGAAACCAACGCTCCGGCGAAAGGCTTCATCAGTTTCAGCGCACGCTTCACCACGCTCATTTTATCAAAACAGAACAGGCAGACATTCATGCCCTCCGCCAGCGGACGGCCGCATTTTTCGCAGGTCTGCCTTTCGGCCTGCTCACTGAAAACCGCCTCGCCTGTTTGCAGGTAGTAATTAACCACCTTGCAAAACTCGCCCGCAGGCTTTAAGGCGGACATGGAAAATCGGCAAAGCACGCGCTCGGATTCATCCTTCATCTTCGCCATCACAAGGCCGCAGCCCACTCCCGCCAAAACAGACAGTTCTTCGGCCAGGGCAGCGTCAAAACGCCAGATTTCCGCTTCCTCTTGCGAGGCATGGATCATGCCCGCTTCATCAAAGATCAGCTGTCCTCGGAGCGGATGCATCTCTTCATCTAAGTTGTATTCCAGCATGTATTGCTTCATACGATAAATCCCTTTCATCAATTAAAAGAGGTAGGGCTCCAGCCGCTTCAGGCTCTTCTTGTCCAAATCGGACAGCGATGTGACAATGTAGCGATTGCCATCCACATCAAAAAGAATCAGGCGGTTATCATCCAGCATACGGATATTTTTGTTTACGTCCTTAATGGCGCACTGCTTTTCATAGGTACGCCCATCGCCCTTGACGCTCAATTCCATGTACACATAACCCAGCTTGTCCTTTACGGATTTGATTTCGTGCACGGTGGGGCAATAATAGCGGCGGTTCAACTCGTCCGTCACGAGCGCAAGCTGCCCATCCTCAAGCTCTGCCATATCCCGCAGGATGCCGATTTCCTTGTTTTCCGCGTCGGCAACGGAAATGTACGCCCCCGGGTTGCCGATAGGCAGGGCGCGGCGCAGCGCCACGCGCTTATACTCCGTATCGCCGTATCGAAGCCCCAGAAATCCGCCCGGGGTAGCGAAAAAATCACTCTTTTTCAGATCCAGAAAACCGATATCAATCGCATCGGATAATTTTTGCGTATGTACTGTCGCTTCCATTCTTCTCTTCCTCCCGTTTGGCGCGTTACGCGTCCATGTTAATGACCTTCAGGCCTTCCATTTGAATTTTGTACAGCTTGTGGTATTCGCCCGCCAGCTTCATAAGCTCCGCGTGGGTACCGCTTTCAACCACCTTGCCCTCGTGTATCACGGCCAGGCTGTCCGCATCCCGAAGGGTGGACAGGCGGTGGGCGATGGCAATGGTGGTGCGGCCGTTTTGCAGCGCGGACAGAGATTTTTGGATGTTCGCCTCCGTCTCCGTATCCATCGCCGCCGTAGCTTCATCCAGTATAAGGATGCGCGGGTTTTGCAGTATGGTTCTGGCAATGGAAAGCCGCTGCTTCTCGCCGCCGGATAAATCCTGCCCGCCGGCGCCCACGCGGGTTTCATAGCCATCAGGTAGGAGCATGATAAAATCGTGAGCGGAGGCGGCTTTCGCAGCCCTGATGACATCTTCAATGGAAGCATCGGGCTGAGCATAGCGGATGTTGTCGGCGATGCTGCCGATAAACAGGTAAATATCCTGTGATACAATGCCGATATCGGAACGCAGCTGCTTTAAGGGCAGTTCCTTCACGTTTACCCCGTCTATAAGCACTTCGCCCTCATTTACATCGTACAAGCGGGCGATTAGGTTTGCCAAGGTGGATTTACCTGCCCCCGTTTTGCCGACGATACCCAGCATTTTTCCGGCCTTTACATTCAAGTTGAGCCCTTTTAAAACAGGCGTGGCGGGATCGTACTCAAACCATACGTTGTTCACATCGATATCGCCCTTGATTTCCCCAATATCCTTCGGATGTTCAGGTTCGGCGATATCAGGTTTCGCATCAATAATTTCGAACACGCGCTGGGCGGAGTCCACGCACCGCGCCCACCAGTTGGAAACCCAGGACATGAATTCCAGCGGCCCATAGAGCATGGAAAGATAAGCGATAAAGCTTAGGAAGACGCCAATGGAAATTTCGCCCTTCACAACCATCGTGCCGCCGATAACCGTAATGATAACCTGGCCTAAAAACATAAAAAGGTAGATCAGCGGGAAAGCCGTAAAGCCAACGTTAAAAGCGCCGATATCCACAGAGGACTGCTTACGGCTTAAGTCCGCGAAACGCGAAGCCTCATCGTCCTCCCTGGCATAAGCTTTAATCACGCGCTGTCCATTCACGGAATCGCTGACCATGGAATTCAGCTGCGAGGAATAAACCCAGTTTTTGTGGTGGAAGCGGCGGAATACGCTCCATAAAAAGCGGAACAGAAGAATCGCGACAGGCAAAATGGCCATGCAGATAATCGCCAGCCTTAAATTTAAAATGCACATCAGCGTTAAAACGCCCGCGAAGGTCAACACATTCACCACCACATAGGGCAGCCCGTCTACAAAGAACCAGTAAATATTCGTCGCATCCTTATTCACGCGGTTCATGAGCGCCCCCGTGCGCTTGGAGGTATAAAAGCCGACGGACAGGCGCTGCATAGCTTCAAAAATAAGCACCTTCAGGTCGTAAATAATCCATGGCACGGTACGCGACAGCACATATCCGTAGATGATGTTCAGCGCAGTGGTCACGGCACGGACAAGGAAAATCAAAAGCACGAACTTCAAAACCATGCCATAATATTGGCCGCCCTCAGTCAACACTTCATCAAAAAACATTTTCGTGCCCACATAGGGAGTGAGTATGGAGAATAGCGAACCCGCCAGCATAACCGTGAAAATAACGGCTACCTTCCCTTTGTAACGGCCGAAAAAGCCCATGAGCCTTTTTGTGATCGATGCCTTATCCATGCATTTGGGGCAGAGCTTGCGATCCGGATCCGGGTAGCGCGTGCCGCACTTTTCGCAAAAAAGCGCTTCATCCACCACCACTTCCTTTAAGGGCGGCTCATCCTCTTTCACGTTGCCGATTACCTTAATCAGCCGTTCAACCGCGGCTAAAAAACCTACGGAAAAGGACATCATGAGGGTTGCTTCGCCGTCTTTTTCCGAATAGAGGCTTCCTGTAGACAAAAGGCGCTCTGTTTTTAATTCACCAAGCTCGCTAAGGGCAAATTTTTCCAGCCGATGGGGGCGGTAGGATGCCACAATGCGGCGCGCGCCGTTTGTTTTTACAATTTCTTCTTCCCCGTATAAAATATAGAGATTTTCTTTATCCAAAGCGGCATACGTATCCAGCGTACCACCTTCTTCGGCGGTATCGGTATGGATGGCGAAAAGCAGCTTGTCGGGATCTATGCCCTGGCCCGCAAAGGCGGCGTGCATATAGGCAGGAACGTGTGTTTTCACAATGTACACTCCTATTAAACAAAAATCGGCGAGGGTCAAACCCCGCCGTTAAAATAATTCGGTATGATGCGTGGGTGACATTGGCATACAATGTCTGCCGCCACGACAGAAACAGTCTATGCCGCGTATGAAGTTGGAAGCGCCGAACGCAAATTTCCGTTTCGATTATGGTTGAACATGACTGCGCCTCCTTTTCTTTCATAGTCGAGCATGACCTCGCTGAGAGTTACAATATCACGTTTTTTTCAAAAACGCAAGAAAAATTTTGCAGCAAACTGAAAAAAGGGGTCATCTTTCCCTTTCATACATAAAAAGGGTTGACAGCAGCCGCTTTATCACATATACTGGGACTGTTCATTAATTTAGTGCGCTAAAGCGTTAAAGGAGAAGTTGAAATGAAGAAGATTTTTGCAATGGTTCTCGCTCTCATGATGGTATTCGCCCTGGTTTCCGCGGTGGCGGAAGCGGACAATTCCCTTCAGTATGTGATGGATAAAGGCACCCTTATCCTGGGCTTTGATGCCAGCTTCCCACCCATGGGCTTTGTGGATGAAAACGGCGATTACGTGGGCTACGATTTGGATTTGGCAAAGGAAGTTTGCGCCCGCCTCGGCGTTGAACTGGTGCTGCAGCCCATTGATTGGTCGGCGAAGGAACTGGAATTGAACGCGAAGAATATCGATTGCATCTGGAACGGCATGACAGCCACCGAAGAACGCGCCGCCTCCATGTGCCTTTCGATACCCTATCTTGAAAACTCCCAGGTCCTGTGCGTGAAGGAAGATTCCGCCGTTCAAACCCTCGCCGATTTGTCGGGCAAGGTGGTCTCCGTTCAGGCGGGCTCTTCCGGCGCGGATGCGGTCAACGCGGCAGAAGATTTCAAGGCTTCATTAAAGGAAGTCAGCGAATTTTCGGATTACGCCATCGCCTTGATGGATTTGGATAACGGCAGCTGCGATGCCGTGGCCATCGATGTCATCGTAGCGGAATATTATATCGCCAAGAAGGGCGCTTCCTACCGCATTTTGGAAGAAAGCCTCGCGCCCGAGCAATACGCCATTGGCTTGCGCAAGGCGGATGAAGCCCTCTGCCAAAAAATAAATGATACGCTGCTTGAAATGGCCGCGGATGGCGCCCTGGAAAAGATTACCACGGAATGGTTTTCAAGCAATATCACCATCATAGGAAAATAATGCCGTGAGCTACTTTAACGATCCCGTTCTTTTATCAAAGCTTTTGAACCAGCTTTGGGCAGGCTTCCAAAGCACGCTGGGTATTTTCTTTTTCACCCTTTTGTTCTCACTGCCACTGGGGATGCTGGTGGCAGTGTTTCGCATGAGCAAATTTAAACCATTGTCGTATTTGACGAGCTTTTACGTCCTCATCATGCGGGGCACGCCGCTCATGCTCCAGCTGTTTGCCGTATACTTTTTCCTGCCGAAGCTCGTAGGGCCCATTCCGAAGATGAATTCGGCGCTCATCGCCTTTTCGCTAAACTACGCGGCCTATTTTGCGGAAATCTACCGCGGCGGCATCATGTCCATCGACCATGGTCAGTATGAGGCAGGCAAAGTGCTGGGCTATACAAAGGGCCAGACCTTCCTTCGCATCATCCTGCCCCAGGTGTTAAAGCGCGTGATTCTGCCCGTCAGCAACGAGGTAATCACCCTTGTGAAGGATACCTCTTTGGCAACGGCCATCGCCGTAGGTGAACTGTTTCTTGCCGCAAAGAACGCCACCAGCGCCACGGGCTCTGTGGAACCGCTGTTCATCGCGGGCGCATTCTATCTTGTGATGAACACCCTTGTGACTCTGTTGGTATCCTATCTCACGAAGCGCTTCGACTATTACCGTTAGGAAGGAGGAAGCACATTGCTGAAGGCGGAAAACATCAAAAAATCCTACGACGGCCTGCCCGTTTTGAACGATGTCTCCCTCCAAGTGAAGGAGGGGGAGATTCTTGCCATCATCGGCCGTTCAGGTTCCGGCAAGAGTACCCTTTTGCGCTGCCTAAACCATCTGGAAGATGTGGATGAAGGCAGCATCACCATTCAGGGGCAAAGCATGGTCACAGGCGGCGTCTACGAAAAGAAAACGGCGCTGCGCGCCATCTGCTTAAAAATGGGTATGGTATTTCAAAATTACCAGCTTTTTCCGCATCTCACGGTAATGAAAAACCTGACCCAGCCCCAGATGCGCGTTTTAAAGCGCACCAAACAGGAGGCAGAAAAAAAAGCCCTGGCGCTGCTTGAGCGCGTTGGGCTTTCCGATAAGGCGGACAGCTACCCGGGCTTCCTTTCCGGCGGGCAGTGCCAGCGCGTGGCCATCGCGAGAGCCTTGGCCATGGATCCGAAAATCCTCTGTTTCGACGAGCCCACCTCCGCGCTCGATCCGGAGCTTACGAAAGAAGTCCTCACCGTCATTCGCGATTTAAGCCGTGAAAAACGCACCATGATTGTCGTCACCCATGAAATGCGCTTCGCCCGCGAAGTAGCGGACAGAATCGTCTTCATGAAGGACGGGGTGATTGTAGAAGAGGGCACGCCCGATGCCTTGATGGGCGAAAATATCTCGGACGAATTAAAGCAATTCATGGGCTCCTACGAGGAATAACCTATCAGCCCAATTTGGCTACTTCATCATGCACGCAGCAATTCGGAAAGTGGTCGTTCACCATGCCGACGGCCTGCATGAAGGAATAAATGATGGTTGATCCCACGAACTTAAAGCCAAGCTTCTTTAAATCCTTGCTGATTTTATCGGAAACGGGCGTGGTCGCCACCCAGCCTTCATTCTCCTTGTGCCCCTGAATCGGTTTATTATCAACGTAATTCCAAATGAATTTGTCGAAGCTGCCGTATTGCTTTTGGATTTCCAAAAACTTTTTCGCGTTGGTCACAGCCGCCTGAATTTTCAGGCGGTTTCTGATAATGCCCGCGTTCGCCATCAGCGCTTCCGTCTTCTTTTCATCGTATAGCGCCACCTTCTCAGGATCAAACCCGTCGAAGGCTTCCCGAAAGGCTTCTCGCTTGTTCAGCACCGTCAGCCACGACAACCCCGCCTGCATGCCCTCCAAAATCAGCATTTCATACAGCTTTTGATCGTTATGTTCCGGTCTGCCCCATTCATGGTCGTGATACGCCGTATAGATGGGTGGGCCTTCCCAGCACCTGATTTTTTCCGCCATATTTCTTTACCCCCTATTCCGGAAGAATGTTTTTTCAATTATAGCATTCCCGCGTTTTGTACGCAAGAAAGGCTATTTCAGCTTTTCTCCCACATACATCAGGTGCTCCGCCCAGCTGAGAAACTCTTCCCGCTCGCTCAGCATTTCGGCCAAATCAAGCCATCTTGCGTAAACCTCCGGCGATTGTGCCAGAATGGTTCTCTCACATGGCGCAAGGATGCTTTCCTGCCCGAACAGATGTCTTTTTTCAAGGGGAAACTGCGCCATAAACGGCAGTACATCCTTTTGCCGAATGAAATGGTTTGAGGTGAAGCCAATGCCTGTAAAGGGCTTATCAGCAATCACAAGATTCATAAATTCAATTTCGCGCGGGTTCGACGCAAGCACTTCCGGCGCGTCTTTCATTAAGTAGATGATACCGGCATGGGCGGATATGAACGATACAAACAGCATTCCGCCGGGTTTTAAGAGGCGCAGCGCGGCATTGACGGCCTGTATGCGATCCTTTTCTTCCTGCAAATGATACAGCGGCCCCATCAACAGCACATGATCAAAGACGCCTTCGACCTTCTTATCCACTTCGCGGGCATCGCCTGCCAAGGCTTTCAAGGTCGGGTTCATTTCAAGGGCAAAGCGCACGTTTTCCTCCGATAAATCGTAAAGCGTCACATCGCAGCCCTTATCAAGCAGGTATTTTGAGTAACGTCCCGGCCCGCCGCCGATATCCAGCACAGTATCGCCGGGCTTCATAAACCTATCCAAAAAGCGGCAGGTAATGATAAATTCCGGCTTGCCTGCAATGCGACGCCACTCGCTTTCCACTGTCTCGTTGTAAAACGCCCTTACCCTTTGAATGCTCTCCTCCATGCTGATCCCTCCCTAAAATAAACAAAAGCGGCCAAAGCTTTCAATCGCTTTAACCGCTTCCTTGCTTTTCACCGCGTTCGGTTTATTTACCGCCCGCGAAAACCAAAAAGGATTAAAGCCTGCGTATCGTTATCGAACGCAAACTTGCCGCCATTATTCTTTTTAGTAACCATCAATCTCATAAAAGCGGCCTCCCCTCAAAAGGTTTTCCGCATCATAGCACACCCCTTGCCGCGCTGTCAACCCTTTATCTTTCATCACGTCTGTGCTAAAATGGAAAAAACGCGCAAACGAGGAGAAGGACATGATTTATCGCTTGGCCGTCCCCGGAGATGCCCTTGAACTCAAGAAGCTGAACGATTTGTTCAACGGCGATAACTGCAATTCCCTTGATCGCATCGCAACTTCTCTAATGCGCAACCCGCAAGAAATCGTATGCGTCGCCGAGGAAAGCGGGCAGCTCGTCGGCTTTTGCTGCGGACAAATATTCAAATCCATGTGCTATGATACGAACTACGGCGAAATCACAGAGCTGTTCGTTTTGGAAGCTTGCCGCCATCAAGGGGTGGGACAGGCGTTGCTTGGGTTTATGGAAAGCGAGCTGAAAAAGATGGAAATTAAAGGATTTCAGCTTTTTACAGGGAAAGAGAATAAAGCGGCGCAGGCGGTTTACCTGGCTTCAGGCTACGAAGAAACCCCGGAAATCATGTTCCGCAAACGAAACAAATGAGGAGGCTTCATTATGCAATTCGGCATGTGCATAGGCTTACAGACGGCAGATTCCGTTCAATTAAGCCATCTTGAAGAAGTAAAGAAAGCGGGCGCGGATTATGTGGAGTTGCCCCTCGCTTCTTTAATGGCTTTGGAAGAAAGCGCCTTTCAAGAAGCGGTTGTAAAGCCCCTTTTAAATGCGGGTCTGCCCGTATACAGCTTGAATGTTTTCATGCCCGGCTCCCTGCGGCTGACGGGTGAACAGGCCGATCACGCCGCTGCCATCGCCTACGCGAAGCCCGCGCTTGCCCGCGCCGAAGCCCTTGGCGTCAAGCGCGTGGTCTTAGGCTCCGGCGGCGCGCGAAATGTGCCGGGGGATTTCCCTTTGGAAAAAGGGCTCGACCAGATGCGGGAATTTCTAACGCTACTGGGCCCCGTCGCCGAGTCTCACGGCCTTCAAATCGTCATTGAGCCCTTGAATCGCAGTGAAAGCAACATTATCAACACCTTAACGGATGCCGCTAATCTGGTGAGGGAGGTGGACCACCCCGCCATCGCCGCGCTTGTTGATTATTACCACATGCGCTTGATTGATGAATCTAACGAGGGCATTTTGAAGGCGGGAAACCTTTTGCAGCATACTCACCTGGCGCGACCTCTCGGCCGCTCCATGCCCGTATATGCCGCGGAAGAACCTTATCTTGCCTTCTTTCGCGCCCTAAAGTCCGCCGATTACAAGGGCAATCTTTCCCTCGAGGGCAGCGTGCCCGAGCCTTACTTCGATAGCGTTCGCCATGCCCTTAAGCTCCTTCGGGATGTTTGGGCGCAGGCATAAAAGAAAAGGAGAGAATACCATGTTTCGAGAAATGCGCCGTTCAAAGCAGCAATTAAGCAACGAAGAATGCATTGCCATCTTGGAAAAAGGCACCTCCGGCGTTCTGGCGGTGGAGGGAGACGACGGCTATCCTTACGCCGTCCCCTTAAGCTATGTCTTTTGGAATGGACAAATCATCTTCCATTGCGCGACCTCCGGCCACAAATTGGATGCCCTCAAGCGAAACGAAAAAGCCTCTTTCTGCGTCATCGGGCAGGATGATGTTGTGCCGGAAAAATTTACCACGGCCTATCGCAGCGTTATCGTCTTCGGACGGGCGCAGTTGCTTGATGATGCCAACGCAAAACGTCTTGCTCTTGAGCTTTTGACACAGCGCTACGCGCCCGCTCATAAACAAGAGGGAATGAAAAGGATTGAAGAAGCCCTCGGCCACGTTTGCATGGTTGCCATACATATTGAACATATGACAGGCAAGGAAGGGCTCGAGCTTTTAAATATGAGAAACGCAAACGCGGAGGGCTGAGAAATGCGCTGCGCCTGCACAAACTGCGGAACCTATATGATCCAATCCGAGGGCCTGCCCATCCGCTGCGCCTGCCCCGACTGCGGCGCTGCCTGCAACGCCTGCATGGGCACAAACTCCCTCATCGCCCGCGACAAGCTGGCCGCCTTAAAAGACGATCCCCGCTTTCAGGCGGAAAACTTCGCTTTTAAGCAAAAGGAAGATAATTAGGGCCTCGCTCTGAGGCATGAAGGCTGCCCTAAATTCCTTGGGCGAAGCAACGGAGCTGCCGCTTACTGCGGCAGCTCCGTTTGATATCGTTTTTGTTTTTCTTTGGTCATTTCCCCTCGGCATAAATCTTCGCCGCCAACGCCGCAAAGCGTGCCGTCAGCTCATCCAGCCGAAAATGCTCCGCGCCCGTAAGGTAAGTCTCAAGCTTGTTGTTAAAGGGCTTCACCCAATGGGCGGGAATGCCTTTTTTGCCCACAATCGCGCCGATAATGCTGCCTGCGGTGGCGGCGGTGCAATCGTTATCCTGCCCCATGGCCACGGTTTCGCCGATAACCCGTGTCACGTCATTGCCGCCAATCATCAGGCCGAATGTGGTCAGGGCGGCATTCAGGTTCGTGTGCACCCCGCTTTGGCCGGCGAAATGGGCATCCACCGTTCCGCGGGCATCCTTGTAGTTTTTAATATGCTTCCCTTCTTCAAGCGCCCAAACCACATCGCCATATAAGGTGCATTCGCGGGGAATTTCCGTAAGTCCGATTTTCAGCGCGTCCACCGCGTTATCGACGGCAAAGGCGGCGGATTGCGCGGCCGCAAAGAACATTTCGCCGTAGATTCCGTTGCGGCGATGGCTGAGGTAGGCATCGCGATACGCCAATTCTGCGGCCTTTTCCGGCCAGGCGGGCGCCATGTACGCCCAAGGATCGGAACGGATATCCGCGCCAATCCACTGGCAATAGGGGTTATCCACATCGGCGGCTTCCATGGCGGGGATGCCCTTTCTCAGGTTATCAAGCGCCACTTCCTCCGCCGTGCAGGCATAGGGCAGATATTTCAGCCAGGCCTTGCCCACATCGTCTATTGTGAAATCAATGCCGTAATCCTCCGCGATCAGCATGCCGAGAATGGTATAGGTAATATCATCATCCACGGGAACGCCTTCCATTTTCTCCTTCGTGTACGCTTCCTTGGGGCTGACACCATAGCGCAATTCATTAGGCGCTTTAATCTTTGCCCAGTAATCCGTAGGCGGAAAGGCTGTGCCGAGGTATCGCGCCCATTCTTCCATGGCCTTAACCGACCAGAATTCCACAGGCGCGCCCAGCGTGCATCCGGCGAAGCGCGCCAACATCGCGCCTTCCAGCTTGTCACGGTAGCCGCTGTCCAGGGTCTGCCACATTTTACGCGGGCCTTTCAAGCGCAGCGCGCGAATAGCGTGAAGCTCGTCCGGTTCTTTGCCTTTAAGCTCCGCGCAAAGCGGCAAGGCTTTCAGTTCCGTAATCGCCTTTTCGAGGGATTTTTTCGCCGCGGCCAGCAGCTCATCAATGCCTTTTGCGCCATACTCGTGCTGCAGGCGGGCATATTCCACCAGCCGTTCCGTCAGGTGGTTGAAGTTGTACTCCTTGGGATAGTTCATAAGGCACCTCCACAATTTTGATGTTGCTTTTATTTAAACCACAATCGGTTTATCTCTTAAAAAAGCTTGTACTCACCTACCCCATCAGGGGCGATAGAGATCATCCCGCAGCCTGTATAATGTCGCGCCGCGATTCTTCATGTTAAACACGTTCACGTACCATTCGCCGGTCTGAACCGCGTCGAATTGCATGTATCCCCAGCGGATGCCGTCCACGCGCTGGCCTTTCATGTTGCTGTCCGTCCAATGGAGGGTATCGGAGGCCTCGTCGTAATCGGCAATGAAAAACAGCGAGTGAGGGCCGTTTCCGCCGCCATAGTAGCCCACCATCTGGAAAAAATCACCCTTTTTCACCATGTGCATCATTTCCCGCGCGATGACGGCATTTTCTTCCTTCGTGAGACGGTTATCGTATTTGAACTGAAAGACAATTTCAAAGGGGCTGCCATCGGTAGCGGTCTCAGGCCGCCATTCAATGCCGTAATCGTAGGGCGCGCAGTTCACCTTGGAGTTGTTTTTCGGCATATGCAAGGGTAAATCGGGGTATTCCAGCATGCGGTATTCCTTGGCGAAGGTATCAAACAGGCGCATGACGAAATTTTTGCAAACGCCGATATCCGTATCTGATTCGGCGGGAGCAAACTTGTATTTTGTCTGCTTTGAATTTTTCTCCGCCAGATCAATCATGCGGTTAATGTAATCTTCCTTGGGGGAAAGCACCTTAGCGAAAGCGGAATGCCTCGCTTCATGGCCGGATTTTTGCGTATAGGCACCTATCACTTCCAGCGTCGCGGCGTAGACCATATCCCCCAATTCAAAAACGGTTTCCAGCGTGTCGCCATGGGCCATAAAGGAAAGGTTCTTTTCCGCGCCGTCCGCCTCCACCCAGGTCAAAACGGCCTCCAGGCTATCCACGTTCACACCATGGGCTTTGACGATCAAGCTGCCGCCCTTGTCATAGGTCTGGTTTTTTAAAGGCGCGTCGATGATAACCTGCGGTTCCAAAGGAATATCCGCAAGATAGAATTCTTCCTCTTCGGCATAGCCGGACAATGAAAATAAAAGCAAAACCGCTGATAGAGCAGCTGATAACCGCTTGAACATCATGCTTCGCACCTCCCCTCATTAAACGGCAGAACCCCGCCTTTTGTTTACTTTTTGATTATTTGTTCCGCTTCATCCACGGCCAGTTCCACATAATTTGTCATGGGCAAATCCTGCATCCCCGCCACTGTCACCTGGCAGCGCTTAACAGGGATCAGTATCTTGTGTGCACGGCTTTGCGCCACGGCCGCCGCCATATCCAAAGTAATTTCGCCCAGCATGGCATCGGCCAAAACAATGCCCATGGGACCCAGAATGATATCCGCGTCCCGCGCGCAGACTTTAACGGCGTTTTCTCCCGTTGCACCCTGATCCGCGCCCGCCTTCAGCATGGCGGCTGTCGCCAGGGCATTCGTACCCGCAGCAATAATGGGCGTATCGGGATGCCGCCTTTTTAATTCTTGGCAAACGGCCTTTCCGATGCCGCCGCCCTGTCCGTCAATCACCACAATGCGCATACAAAAACTCCTTTAGGTTTCACTCCTAGCATTTTACAAATAAAACCCAATTTTGTAAAGCACCGCCTCTTTTGCCGTACATTACCGCTCATGAAAAAAGCCCTGTCCGTCGAAAATGAACCGTGAAAAAACGCGGGAAAGAGGCGGCAGGATGGGCAAACAACATTTAAAGAGGTGCGGCGCGCCTGCAAGCGTCAAAAACAGAGCCAAAAAAACCATCGGCAGCTTGCTGGCGCTGCTCATCACATTAAGCTATTTCACCCCGGAAGCCGATGCTCTGCGCCGCTTTCCCGAGAGCCTTGCCATCACGCTGGGGCAAACACAGGCTCTTGATTTGGGGCTGCCGTTTACCGTGCATGCCAAATCGAACGAGGTCGCGGTTTTATCGAGCGGGGATGAACGGCTCAGTGAAGTGCTTTTGTCCGGCAGCGCCTCCGGAGAAACGGAATTAACTTTCAACTTGCTGGGGCTCATTCCCTTTAAAAAAGTACCCGTGGCGGTGCAGCCTGAAATGATTCTGATCCCCGGAGGGGATGCCCTCGGCGTCGCCCTTAAAACAAAAGGCGTCCTGGTGGTCGGCACCAGCAATTTGGGCGGCAGCGCGGGGGCGAGCCCCGCGCGGTTAAGCGGCATCAAGCCCGGAGATATCATTTTGTCCGTCGCGGATATCGATATTATCGATACCGTTCATCTCCAAAAAACCATCGCATCTTTAGGCGGACGCATGGTGCCCATTCGCATTTTAAGGGATGACAGCATCCATTCCCTGCAGCTCATTCCGAAACCGGATGATGCCACCGGCACATACCGCCTCGGCGCATGGGTGCGCGACAGCACCGCCGGTGTCGGCACGCTCTCCTTTTACAATCCCGAAACGAAGGATTACGGCGCCTTGGGGCACGCTATCACAGACAGCGATACGGGCAAGCCTCTCTCGGTATCCGAAGGCCAGGTTCTCAAA
>JGI994J12354_10000555_pt1 | contig 37214 bp, 25 predicted proteins | sample IntmicLarv3ML3BL_FD_12354 | JGI IMG/M metagenome (IMG submission 12354) | reverse complement strand
ATTGCGAGCAACTGCAAGTACAGCGCTTGCATCCTCACCACTATGGATGCAAACCCTGTTTGCCTCGGTTGCAAGCTGAGTAAGCTTGCTCGGGTGTCGAGAGGGCTGAAAGCCCTTCGTGGTGTAGGTTATTTTTTTACGTAGCGGATGACAGAGAATTCTTCGAAAGATTTAAGGGTTTTTTGTTCTGTGAAAAGGGGGGAGATGTCGGGGAATAGGATGTCGCCTTCGTAAGATTTTTTGATTTTGCTCATTATAAGTTCGGAGCATAAGGGGAGAAATTCTTCGTAGATTTTGGCTCCGCCACATATCCAGACTGTGCGTGGGTCGTTTTTATAGTGGTCGAGTAGGGCGTCTTTGCTTTTGAAGTAGAGAGCGCCCTCTGGGGGAGTTCCTGTAAGTGTTGTGCTAAGGATTGCATTTTCGCGTCCTGGAAGTGGCTTGCATCCTAAGCTTAGCCAAGTGCTTTTGCCAAAGACAATCACAGAGCCCAAAGTAGTTTCTTTAAAATGCTTAAAATCTTCTTTGATATGCCAAGGAATATGGAGCCCATTTCCAATTACATTATTTGCTGCTACTGCGACTATTGCTTTAAGATTCATTTGTAAATTTTTTATTTATTAAAAAGTATACGGATTAAAAGTTTATTTTATGGGGAAATAATCGGAAAAATTGCTTTCATAACTATCGGAATCATAAAGAAGGCAAATGATATTCCAAGTGCTATAAGGATTTCTTTTTTCTTCTCAAATTTATATGGGTGTGAACTAATTTTTTGTCCGTTCATAAAGGCAAGGTTTGAGACCATTAGTACAGGTAACATTATCATTCTAATAACAGAAAGAATTTTCATACCAGAAAGATTTTCAATGTCTGATGGATGCATAGGACCTACGTCTGTGTATATTTGATGAAAGTTGGCGGAGTTTAGGAGTGAAATTTTAATATAAATGAAGAAAATAGATAGATAAAAAAGTCCTCCAAAAATAAATTTGATATGCATATTATTTGGAAGCAAAGTGCCAATAAAAAAGCATAGAACATAAATAGAAAGAAGTGCAAAATTTACAAAAATAGCAAAAGTCAAATAATATAAAAATGGGGATTTGTCTAGGGATTCAAATCCGAGAAACCAAGGGGCAATAAAAAATAAATAGGTAAGGGCTATATTGACAAAGCATAAAAAAACAAAAAGGATTCCTTTTGATATGGGAGTCAGCATAGAAAAAGGTAAAGTTTGTCTAGAATACTTGTAATTCATAGCAGGAAGAATTACATGCAAAAAAATATATTTACAACACAATTTTAGAGTTGAAAGTAATTATAATTTCTTAAAAGCTTTGCGGTCAGATGAAAATAACTAAGAAGTCTTGGCCGATACTTATTGTATCAAATCAATTCCAAAATCAAAATGACGAAAGTTTGCGTCTGAAAGAGCTAGTCAACGAGCTAGAGAATATTTATTTATGTAAAGTATTGCCGTGTTTATCTTATGATGATGCGGCGGAATTGATGCAAAGTCGTCAAGATTTCGGTGCGATTGTTATTGACTGGGATATCAATAGAAACAATCCAAAAGAGCCTTCGACTCCTTCAATTTTACTTTCAAAGATAAGATTCAAAAATGCGAACATTCCTGTGTTTTTGCTCACAGACTGGATTGAAACAGGCGACATTCCTATTGATGTTATGAATTCTCTTTCAGGATGTCTTTGGAAGACTTCTGATTCTATTGAATTTGTTGCGGGGAAAATTGAAAAATTTTTATTCAAATATGTTCGCGATTTGTATCCTCCATTTTTTGGAATGCTGGTAAAGTATGCGGAAGAATTTAAGTATTCTTGGCATACCCCAGGGCATATGGGTGGAACTGGATTTTTGCGCAGTCCTGTGGGAACTGCAATGTACAAATTCTTTGGCGAAAATACTTTTAGAAGCGATTTATCTATTTCTGTTTCTGAGCTTGGTTCATTGTTAGATCATAGCGGAGTCGTTGGCGAGTCTGAACGCAATTCGGCAAAGGCATTTGGTGCAGACTACACCTATTATGTTTTGAATGGAACATCGAATGTAAATCAAGTGATATGGCGTAGTCAAATCGTTCAAGATGGCATTGCTCTTGTTGATAGAAACTGTCATAAATCTGTAAACTATGCGATGGTGATTACAGGTTCGCATCCGATTTATATGGTTCCACGCCGCAATAAGCTTGGCATTATGGGCCCTGTCAGACTTTCTGAATTTACAGACGAATCCATTATTGCAAAGAAAAAATCTAGCAAATTGATTCCTGATGAACTCAAAGAAAATCCAATCGATATCGCAGCATTAACGAATTCTACTTATGATGGAGTTTGTTACAATGTTTCAAAAATTCGCTCTGTGCTTGGTGGTCAGATAAAGAATTTGCATTTTGACGAAGCTTGGTTTGCGTATGCGCGCTTTCATAAAATGTATGAAGATTTTTATGGGATGTGTGAAATCAAAACGAACAATCCGCAACCTCCGACATTTGTTGGGCAGTCGACTCACAAGATGCTTACGGCTTTTTCGCAGGCTTCAATGTTGCACATAAAAGATGGCTCAGATTCAAAAATAAATCACGATGAATTCAATGAGTCTTATATGATGCACGCTTCGACATCTCCGCAGTATAATATGATAGCGTCGCTCGATGTTGCGACAAAGATGATGCAAGACAATGGCGAATCTTTGATGTGCGAGATTATAAAAATTGCGGTGATGTTGCGTAAGAACGTGGCAAAGATTTCTCGCGAGATAAAGCATAGAGATTCTGCTGATTGGTTTTTCGATATTTGGCAACCGAAGGAAGTGAATATAGAAGGCATTATTTCAAAATTTGAAGATGCCGATATAAATTATTTGATATCAAATCAGAGTGTCTGGGTGATGAACAAAGAAGACAACTGGCACGGCTTTGGTGATATAGAAGATGATTACGCAATGCTTGATCCTATCAAGCTAACATTCATTACTCCTGGGTTAGACGCAAATGGTGACATTGCAGATTTTGGAATTCCTGCGGCAGTTGTTACGAGCTTTTTGATGACAGAGGGTATAGTTTGTGAGAAGACAGATTATTATTCTTTCTTGATGTTAAATTCATTAGGGACAACAAAGGCAAAGCAAGAGACTCTTCTTACGAGTCTGCTAAGGTTCAAAAGATTGCACGATATAAATGCTCCGTTGTCGGAGGTTTTGCCTAGTCTTGTGGAAAAATATCCGCAGATGTACAAAGACAAGGGATTAAGAGAGCATTGCGAAGATTTACATCAGTATATCAAAGAGCATGATCTGCTTGCGAAGATGCTTAAGGCGCTAGGTAATCTGCCCACTCAAAGTATGAATCCCGCAGACGCCTACAAGCAAGTTGTAAAGAAGAACGTAGAATTTGTGGAATATGACAAGATAGAGAATAGAATTCCAGCTGTTATGTCTGTTCCATATCCGCCCGGAATTCCGATTGTAATGGGCGGAGAGCTTATGGATGAAGAGTCTATTTTGGACTATCTGCGCGCGCGTCAAGACTTTGAAATAGCATTTCCTGGTTACGAAAGCGATATTCACGGTATAGAACGCACAGAAGATAAAAAATTCAAGACTATGTGTGTCAAAGACAAATGAGCTTGAAGTAAAAAAAGTCGATTAAAAGTGTTGCAAATTCAGTCGATAGTAAAGTATATTGACTGTAATGAAAACGAAAACAAGACATATTACTTCCCCCAAATCTTTTCGTGAGAAGAAAAGAGCTTTCGCTCTTGTTATGGCTTTAGGTCTTATGGCTTTCCTAGTGCTGTTGGTTATTACATTGGCAGCCATTGTTCAGATGGAGTTGAAAGTCAATAAGCAGGCCATGTTAGATAACAAAGCGCGCCTGCTCGCAAAGCTTGCGGCGTATCAAGCATTGGGCGAGATTCAAAAGACTCTCGGCCCTGACCAGCGTATCACAGCAAACGCCGCAATTTTAGATACTACTTTAGATAAGGTTTTTGACGACATTCAAGAAGATGATGAATATGAATGGTGGACTTATCCTCTTGCAGATTCTTCTCGTAATTCAGCTACTGTCAGACTAGACAATGAGCAAATCGAGGGCATTGCTAATCCTTATTGGGTTGGCGTTTGGGATGCAACTCCAGGGAAACATCCACGTCACCGCAACCCGTCTGAAGACGCTACGCGCGAGGGTTATTCTCTGCGTGTGATGGAGTCTGCGATGACATATTTAGTTTCTGGTAATATTATTCGTCGTGAGGGTTCCGATTGGTCTTTAGGGTACCTGCCAGATACAATGCTTACTAGCGATTATGTTAATATGGTTCGCAAGAATTCTGTTACAGACTCTTCAGGCTACTATAATCCTGCAACTATGGAAGTTAGAGTTCCGCTAGTAAAGCTAGAAGAAAGCCCTGACCATCCAAGGAGAACTCATCTAGAAATGCGTTACGCTTGGTGGGTTTCTGACGAGTCGCAAAAAGCACCTTTAGATGCGGTTGCTTCGGCTGATGAATATTCTGCAGCAAATCGACATTCAAAATTTCATTTGCAGGCTCTGCCATTTAATTCTGGTATAGCAGCACTGACAAATCCTGTTACAGGTCAGAGACTCTTCGATATAAATCCTACAGATTTTTCTGTTAATGGTTCGCTCGAAAGAGTACGTAATCTTTTCGAATTGCAACAGCTAAACGCATTGCAAACAGATGGAGGTAAAGGTTCAGTGCTGGCTTCAAGAGCATTGTTCCACTCGGTAACTTTTGGAACAAGAGGCGTGCTTGTTAACGTGAGAGCAGGTGGACTAAAGAAAGACTTAACAGTTGGTTTGTTGCGCACTAGCGGTACAGATACAAATCCGACGTATTTTAAGCGTCCTCTAGGTGTTACAGGTTTTGACTTAGCTTTTGATAATGGCGGTACATCCTCAAAGAACAGACGCTTTACATCTAATAATAGATTGGATTTTAAAGGTCATATGTTCGGACCTCAAAATCCTGAAAATATTTTGAGTACAAGATTCACAAGCGCAAGCTACACAGGCGGGCATAACGATATTCGTGGTTTTAGCGATGTTGCAAGAGATTCAGGTGGTCCACTTTGGGATTCTTTAAGAAGTTATTATAATTCACGTGTAACATCTCGTACTGCATCAAATGAGTATTCAAATACTGTTCGTGTACAAACAGATAAAGACGCAGGTTTAAGCCCTGTGTTACAACATTTTTCGATGTTCTATATTCCGGCCTTGCGCGATTATAGTAGTATAGCAGGTGGTGCTATGGGCGACTATGGTGTTCGTATTCTTATGGTTCCCATAATTATTTTATGGAATCCTTACGATGTACCTATTGCTCCTGCAACATACGCTTTCAGATTAGGTGCTAGCTCTGTTACATCTGGTTCAGGACGTGTAGCTATCGGGTACAGAAATGGTGGATTTTTTGATTGTATTCGTGACCACCGTACAGAAAAACTTCCAAGACCTATGCGTCATGAGTTTGAGAATTTGTATGAAGGTGGTAGTATTATTTCAGAAATAGGCAATAAATATACACAATCAACATATGGTACATCTTTTTTACCGCTCCAAAATAAGCAATTGAACAATTATAGATTTGTTCCTTCAGCTATGGCTCCACCAAACTCAGGCAATAATATGCCACTACCTGAATTATCTAACAGTAGTAGAAAAATAACTAGGAATATGATATATGGTCACGACTTTCGTGCATATAATAAAACCTATTTAGGTTATGGTCCTTGGACAGAATCTGATGCAAAGAACAATCCAAGTGATATTGTAGATGATGCTGGTATAGTGATTGTTCCTGCGGGTGTGAATAATTCTATGGGTTTAGTTCGTTTCTTTAAAACAACTCCTGTTAGTTTTAATGCGCCAAAAATATCGGATGCAAGCGAAACCGTATCAATTACATATAATTTTGCCGAAGAATTGCCTTCGTCTTTTGTATGGAGGCCTATGTATTTGAATGATGTTCGCTATAGTATAGCAAGATATGGACAAAATGAACTTTATGCAGGTGGTGCTACTCTCTCAGGAGGTACTGATAATACTATCAGAGGAAATACTACTAAGTGGGATGATGCTCCACGTTTCTTGCTACGCAATGAAAATGGTCTGCAACCAGGACAAGCTTTGATTTTTAGCTTCAAAACAATGGTTCCATACAATGCTTCGCACGTTAGTGCAAATGGTAGCAATAATGGTTATGCAGGTGTTTTTGCGAGAGCTACAAGAAATCAGTGGTGGATGACTGAAGGTTTGGAAAGTAATATTGGAGGATTGTTCATAGATATCCTTCACCAAGAGGCAGCTCACTTTTATAGCACCGCAAATTCTTATGGCCAGACAGGGGGGCAGTCAGAGGCAGTATCTTATTCATTTCACAAATCAAACCAACCTTGGACAAATCTTCCTACAAATCCTTATGCATCAACTTCGGGTGATGCTCAAGGTCTCTATACGAGAAAACCTTTAGGCGTGTTGTTTAACATAAATGAAGTTACAAATAGAAATGGTGCCGGTTTGTCTATTGGTGACATAATGTTGGATTTCGACTTTCAAATAAATACTCCTAATGCAGATACGGCTGATCGTGACTATTGGATGAGTCCCTATGGATATCAGACAGCAGGTTTGTCTTGGAGCACTGCTACTCTAACTGGCGGTGGTTCTCTTTCTTCTGGTGAACAGTCGATACATCCAGGTACAATTCGCGGTGGCTCTAGCAGAGACACTTTCCAGTTTTCACCACTCGTAATGTGGAATTATGCAGATGATAATGATTCTATAGATTTATACGCTTTGCCACAAGGTGCTCCTAGCGATCACGAATATGGCAAAAATGATAGATTCCACTTTCAAAAACTCAAAATGTTTGCCTTAATGAAGTCCAATTCAGGATCAATGGGTGAACATATAAGAAGTTTTCCAGACCCTCTTGCGACTACTAATGAAGACGCTGGCTTACAAAATTCTAGAGGTAATAGATTTATTTCAGGATCTACTCAAGCTGATGTGGCGATTCCTGCTCCTAATCCAGCAGTGTTGGGACGAGATGGATTTTCATTAACAAGCATTGGTCAATGGGAAGTATTGCAAGGCAGATTTTCTGGTTGGAATAGTAGGAATGAATATCCTATACGCTATCCTATAGAGCCTTATTTAGAAAGAATATTAGTAAAGCTCCGAGCTGATTATCCTGATGCAAATATTGCTTCTGCGGCAGCACTTGCTGGTCTGATGAGTAATAGTTTAGGTTATGACCCTCTTTACGGCAAAACTATAATGTACGAGGATGATTCATTTCTCTTAGCAAATCCAAGACGTTTATCTTCCATAAGATGGTATTATTCTGCGGAAAATCAATATTTTGTAAGAAATGACCCTGCTGGTGACAATCCGCCCAAAGCGATTCAAAGACCTATTATTATCGTTCATGATAATGCAATACCTTTGAGTGAGCTAACTGTTAATAATCCAACAAGGATAGCAGTAGTAGAGTATGTTGGTATGCCAAGGCAGGTAAATAGGTCTAACCCTATGCATTCAAGTAGTACGCCTTGGCGGTATCAAAACATATTCCAATTGCCATGGATTTCTCAGCTCAATGTTACAGGTAAAATGTTTGGTGGAGTATCTCAACCTATTCATCCAGGACCTGTCGATGGACTTTTCTTGCCATATAATTATGCGAAGACTCCATATCATGATAGGGTAAGCAGTTCTTTTGAAGGGCATCCTCATTTGATTAGAGTTCCCCAAAGTTATTATGGAACTTTTGAAGCTTCAGGACAAGTTGGTGAACAAACAACACCTCGTATGGAAGAGTTCTTAAGCGTATTCCCTGAAACATTTAACGATGTTCAAGTTGGTCCAAACTTGCTGGATAATAACGCATATAAATATTCTTTGCGTCATATTTTGCAAGATGACGAAATTATTTCTAATATGGCAGACTTAGTTTCTGCTGAACTAGTATTCGGCGCAGAAGTTTCTTCGAATAACAGCACTACTGACCCAATCGGTTTAGGTGTTGGTACTAACGATGTTCTTTATCCAACATATACAATAGGCAATTCTTATGCATCTTATCGCATAACGCCTGAACGTTCTTTTGGTTATGTATGGGGTGATGGTCCTAATATGGCGCCATATCCTGCTTCTGGAAATCAAAATCGCATGCGCGACTATGAAGAGCTTTCAACTATTCGTTACGATATTGTTTGGCATTTGAACGAAGTTTTGTGGGATGAATACTTCTTCTCTACATTACCTTATCGTAATTCTGAATCGGGTGCTAATCTCACTAATAAAGATTATTGGCTTCCAAGTAATCCGCGCTTAAAGTACGTCAATACTAATATTCCAGAAATATTTTATGGCTACGCTAATGCCTATGTTCCATCTACAGTCAAAGACAAAGTAAATATTGAAAGCGATTACGATATGAATGCGGCTCGCTTGTGGATTAAAGGTCCATTCAATGTAAACTCTACTAATGTCGATGCTTGGAAGGCTGTTTTGGCAACCTCTTTTGGAAATACTGTCTATGCAGTTGATCAGTCACAGAGATCAAATTCTAACACAGCTCCATTCCCAAGAAACGGTATTCCATATTCTGCAGAACCTGTAAGTGGTAATGGTCAAGTTCTTGGTAACGAGAAAGATTATATGACAGGTTATAGAGCATTGTCATTAGATGAACTCGAATGTTTAGCAGTTTCTATGGTAGAAAATGTTAAGGATAGAGGTCCATTCTACTCTCTTGCAGACTTCGTAAATAGAACTGTCGAATTGCGTGCAGCCGAAGTAAGACGTATGCACAATAAAGGACTTTTCGATTTAAGTGAAGACTTCTACGAAGGAACTGCTTTGAGTGAGGCAAAAAATATTAATACTGATAAGTCTGAATTTGGTAATGATGAATATTTTGTAATGCATAATCATATGCAAAAAGGTGTAATTCAATCTGCAATTGATATGACAGATATTAATTCTGCATTCTTTGAAAGACCTTACTTGATAAATATTGATGAAGGTATTTTGAATGCACGTTTTGAAAATCTTACAAATGACCCAATGTCTCAAGCAGGTGCATTCTTCCGTATGGCTATAAGGAGAGATGGTACTCCAGCGCAAATTCAAAATGTATATAATTCTATTAAAGACCCACGTAATGTTTGGGAAAATTGGCGCGCTGGAATAGGTTCAGCTTTAGCAAGTGCTCCGACATATCTTACACAGGCAGATATTTTGAAACAAATTGGTTCGTTCATTACTGTTCGTGGCGATACTTTCAAAATCAGAGCTTATGGCGAAGTTAAAAATCCGCTTACTAATATAATAGAAAGTAAGGCTTGGTGTGAAATGATTGTTCAACGTTATCCTGAATATGTTGATAACAGTATGTCTTCACCTGCCGACGTTGAAAATAGAGAGCGTGAACTTGGTCTGCAAAATGATGCTGAAAACGATACTATTTTGCAAGACTTCACAGATGCAGGAACCCCTGTCAACATCCACTTAGGACGTCGCTTTAAGGTTGTTTCTTTCAGATGGCTATCTGAGCTTGAAGTTTAAAAAAGTATCAAGATTTCAAATTAATAAAAAGTGCTTAGAAATTTTCTGAGCACTTTTTTTGTGTATCTTGTGAAGTCTTTTTATTTTTGTGCGATGTATTTGTAGATGATTTTTTTAATGAATTTTTTAATTTAAAAACTTTTGTTAAGTAAAAATGTGTCGATATAACAATTGTTAGCATAGGCTAACTCTTTACAAAAAATATCAATCTATAAATAAAATGAAATACAAAAATATAATATCTGCGATAGTTGCATTGACTACATTGTCATTATCTGCAAACGATTCAGGCCCACCAGGTGGTTTTTCGGTTTCTTGGGATTCTTTCTGGAAAAACTCGATGGCGCCTGAAAATGCCTTCGAGTTTTCTATTGTAGCAAGCGGACAAGGCTATCTTGGCGAAAATGCAAATACTCATTACACAGATTCTTTAGGTAGAACTTCAATAGCATCCGTTCTAAAAGGTAGCGTTAGTCCGTCTTCAATCTATGGTGCAACAAATGCATCTGGCGCGATAGATGGCTCTGTTTGGTTGCAACTTGCAGGTGCATTTTATGGTCATAACAAAACTATTTATGGCGGTGGACCAAAATCTATTGGTGGCGATGTGAATCTCTATGTAGGTGCGCTTGATACGACTCAAGTTATCAGCAACATTTATGGTGGAGCTTCTTCTACTGCTGGTTCTATTGGTGGCAATGTCAATTTGGTTATTGATACTCAGAATGCAAATGCAGGGGTAAAAACTATTTATGGTAGCGGAATCTACGGATCTTACGTTGCGGGCGATGTTAATGTTAGTGTGCTTTCTGGCAAAGTCACAAACAGTGGTGGTGCAATTTATGGCGCTAGCTCAAATGTCGGTGGTGACCTAACTATTAATCTTGGAAAAGATGCTTTCATTGGCGGTAATGTCTATGCAGGTGGAGCGCAAAATAAGTTCACTACTATCGGAGGCAAAAGTACTATAAATGTAGCAGAGGGCGCATATGTAGACGGTGGTGTATACGGGGCAGGTTATGCAGGAGTTGTTTCAAAAGGTGTAGAAATAAATATCAATGGCACTGTTCTTTATGGAGTCGTTGGTGCAGGTGGAAACAATCCTTGGACTCCTTCACAAAACTATGTTGGCACTTTTGATGAGCTTGGTAATCCGACAAATAATGCAAATGTAAATATCAATATAGGTAAGGGCGCTTTTATCCGCGCAAGCAATCAAGCTATTATGGGCGGAGGATTTGGCGATACTGGAAATCCGAATTCAATGACAGGTGCTGTCACTGGCGATACTTTCATTAAAATAGATGGTGGTGTTATTGGCAGAGATGGATACGCATCAACATCAATAAGTGCTGGCGGATTTTCTAGCACTGTTCACGGCAATGGAAATATTTTGATAGATACCTCTACTAACACTGTCGATATGAAGGACAATGTGATTATCTATGCAGCCGGAATTTCAGAAAACGCTAATCCGAATCAGTACGATGGAACTATTCAAGGCAATAGTAATGTCTACTTCACAGGACTCGGTAGTAACCTAAATTTCACGACAGCAGTCTATGGACGCGAATCTGACAATGGCAACACGGGTCGAGTTTTAGGTGATGCAATTTTTAACTTTGGTGCACCTGGCAAATCTTTTGTCGGTGATTTCAATGCTAACATTCTATACTTCGATATTCTGAATGTGCATAGTAATAGTAATGTGAATATCACAAAAAATATCTATGTCGCAGATAAAGTTTTTATCGATAGGAATGCACGGCTGAATATCGCAAAAGGTGCTTCAATAGAAAACGTAGCGAATATGAATCTTGCGGGGGTACTAAGTGGTCACGGAGAATTCTATTCAGTGAACATCGTTGGCGCTGGTGGCAGATTTGAGGTGGGAATATCTTCATCTGCAAATGGCACAATGTTATGGAACGATGTTTCTTTGAAGGATGTGAATCTTGTTTTTGATGTGATTTCGGTAACGGAATACTCAAAGGTGAGCTTTGCAGGTAGCGAACATACAATATCATTTGACAATGTAAAACTGACAATTACAGCTAACAATGATTTTGATTTCGCAGAATTAACAGAAGGCGACCGCTTCTACCTCTTCACAGATATAAATGAAGATGTAACAATAGTAGGTTCTATTTCATCAGTCGATTTACCAACTCTTGGTGAAGGATTGTATTGGGATATTTCCAATATCTTAACAGAAGGTTATATAGTTGTAACTACAACTCAAGTTATTCCTGAACCTGCGAATATCGCATTTGTTGTTGGATTGCTTGGTTTAGGTTTTGCCTACTTAAGAAAAAGAAATTCCAAAATACAAGAGAAATAGTTTAACAAATTTTTGTTGCATATCTTAAAAAATCAAGAGCGTTCAACTAAATGCTGAACGCTCTTTTCTTTGTGAAAGATTTTTTTAATTATAAAAACTATGCATTGAAAGATTCAAGGGCTATGTCTAATAATTCTGCTTTGCCACCACCCATTGCAAAGTCTGGCTTGCCACCGCCACGACCTTCCATTGCAAGAGTTAATTGCTTAACAATGTCACCGGCTTTGTAAGTCTTGAGTGCAGCATTTGAAACAGAAACCATAATGCTTGCTTTGTCTTCAACAGCACTACCCAAAATGATAACGCTATCAGGAGATTCTTTTGCAAGTTTTACGATTAATGCGCGCATATCTTCGCCACTTTCTTCAACGCGCGAAACAATGAAGTTTATGTCATTTTTTTGATAAGCCTTTTTCAAAATGCCTTGAGCAAGATTTCCTGCACTTTCTTTTTTGATTTCTTTTAACTTTTGTTCTAATAAGTCTTTTTGTTCAATCAGTTTTTCAAGCTTTGCACAGACTTCAGTTGTTTTGCAATTTAGTTTGTGCGATAAGAATGTAAAGTTGTCTTGTAGCATTTCAAAATCGCGCAAAGCAACTGTTCCTGCAACGGCTTCAAGACGTCTTGTACCTGATGCAATTGCAGCCTCGTTAGTGATTTTCACTAAGCCAATATCGCCCAATGCGCTGACGTGTGTTCCACCGCAAAGTTCGCAATGGAAGTCGCCCATTTTTACAACTCTAACAACAGAGCCATATTTTTCGCCAAACAATGCAACGCAGTTTTCTGGAACTTCTGTAAATGGAACTTCTTCCCATTCTACTTTGTTGTTTTCAAGAATTTTTAAATTCACCAAATTCTCAATCTCTTTAAGATGAGTTTTTGTGAGAGCTTCATAATGAGAAAAGTCAAAACGCAATCTGTCGTTATCAACAAAAGAGCCAGCTTGTTTTGCGTGTGTGCCCAACACTTTTCTCAATGCCCAGTGCAACAAGTGCGTTGCGCTATGATGACGTTGTATTGCAAAACGTTTTTGCTTATCTACATTTAAAATTACATTAGCACCAACGTCGCTAGTTTTGAGCGCGCCCTTGTGAACTTTATGTAAAAGGTGTCCTGCTGCATCAACAGTAGTGTCGAGAATTTCGTGCACTGTGTTGTTGATTTTTATAGTTCCAGAATCACCAATTTGTCCGCCTTTTTCAGCATAGAAAGGTGTTTGTGGAAATATTAAATAGTCTGCATCTGTGCTTTCAAATATCGCAGTAATTTCTGTTGAAAAGTCAGAAAGATTCTCTTGCTCATAACCTGTAAATTGTGTTGTATGCAAAAGTTCTTGAGAATCTAAAACATTAATCGCGGTCTTCTTTTGTGCACTACGAGCCAATTCGCGCTGCTTTTCCATCGCGACTTCAAATCCCTTTGTGTCGACAGTAAGGTTGCGTTCTCTTGCAATAAGCTCTGTTAAGTCAAGCGGGAAGCCGTATGTATCGTAGAGAATAAATGCTTCTTCGCCAGAAATTGAAGAACTGTTTTGAGTAATTGTATCTAATAAAGATAAACCTCTATCAAGAGTTCTTTCAAACGCAGATTCTTCATTCTTGATTGTATTTAAAATGAGATTTTTTTGCTCACTTAATTCAGGGAAGAATTGATGCATTTTTTCAATTAAAGGATCTGCTAGCTTTGTGAATGAGCCCGCCTTTAGACCAATGCGCTTTCCGTACATAACGGCTCTACGTAAGATTCTGCGAAGCACATAATTTCTACCTTCGTTTCCAGGTATGATGCCGTCTGCAATAGAAAAACACAAAGTACGTATGTGGTCTGCAAGAACTCTGAACACGCAGTCTGTGAGTTCTTCTTGCGACATATCATTTCTATCTTTTGGAATAGAAGCTGTGTATGGTTTGCCAGACATTGCAGAAATGTGTGCAAATAAATCTGTGAAAAGGTCGCTATTATAGTTTGAAGAAGGACGCGAAAAATCTGTGAAATTTTTTGTAGTTTGCAAAATACCTGCAACGCGTTCAAAGCCCATTCCAGTGTCTATATGACAATTTTTTAGCGGAACAAATTCGCCATTTTCTTGAGCATTAAATTGCATAAAAACTAAGTTCCAGATTTCTATGCAATCTGCTGAATCAGAATTTACCAATTCGCCTTTAGTGTCGCCTTTAGGTGTTAGGTCGATGTGGATTTCAGAGCAAGGACCGCAAGGACCAGTTTCGCCCATCATCCAAAAATTATCTTTTTTGCCAAAAGATTTTATATGCAATTTTGCATCCATTTTTTCGGCAATAAAAATCTCTTCCCAAATCTTGTAAGCTTCTTCGTCAAAAGATGCAGGATCGCCTGCGTCTGGCTTGTATACAGAAACGTACATACGCTCCTTTGGGAACTTCCAAACGTTAACTAGCAAATCCCAAGCCCAATTAATAGCTTCTTTTTTAAAGTAATCGCCAAAAGACCAGTTGCCCAACATTTCAAAGAATGTATGATGATAAGTATCAAAGCCTACATCTTCTAAGTCGTTATGCTTGCCACCTGCGCGTATGCATTTTTGAGTGTCAGCTGCACGCAAGTAGGGCGCTTTGATTTCGCCCAAGAAGTACGGAACAAACTGATTCATTCCCGCGTTTGTGAAAAGCAAATTCGGTGAAGAGGGCATCAGTGATGCCGATTTGACTATTGTGTGTGTTTTACTTTCAAAATAGTCTAAGAAACTTTGACGCAGTTGGGCTGAAGTCATTTTTGTATTTTATAATCTTTTAATAATTTCGTCTGCCATTTTTACAGTTGATACAGATTCGTTTCCAAAAGCAATATCGCCAGTACGAATGTTGTCGCATACAGTTTTTCTGACAGCTGTTTCGATAGATTTAGCCAAGTCTTCTTGACCAAAAGAAAATCGCATCATCATAGCAGCGCTCAAGATTTGAGCGCAAGGATTTGCAATGCCTTTGCCTGCGATGTCTGGGGCGGTGCCGCCTGCAGGTTCGTAAAGACCAAATTTAAGACCGTGTGAATTCAACATATCGCCTAAAGATGCTGAGCAAAGCATTCCCAAAGAACCGCAGATAACAGCCATTTCGTCAGACAAAATATCGCCAAACATATTTTCAGTAAAGAGAACGTCAAATTGATTTGGGTCGCGCGCAAGTTGCATTGCTGCGTTGTCGACATACATATGAGTCAAAGAAATTTCAGGATAATTTTTTGCGATAAATTCTTTAACAGTATTTCTCCATAAAACAGAAGTTTCCAAAACATTAGCTTTGTCAACAGAGCAGAGCTTTTTTGAACGGCTCATTGCAGTTTCTGCCGCAGTTTGTGCGATGCGTTCGATTTCGCTTTTCTTATAGCACATTGTATCGAGCGCTTGAATATCGCCATCTGGCAAAGTGGTGGTTTTCTTTTCTCCAAAGTAGATTCCACCAGTGAGCTCGCGTATGCAAACTATGTCTATGCCATTTGAAATGCGTTCTATTTTGAGAGGTGAAGCATCTGCGATTTCTTTATACAAAAGTCCTGGGCGAATATTTGCAAAGAGCTTGAATGCTTTACGCAAAGGCAAGAGCGATGCACGTTCTGGTTGTTCGCTAGGTGGCAAATTTTCCCACTTTGGACCGCCTACTGAGCCAAACAAAATAGCGTCTGCATTTTGGCACGCTGTAAGAGTTGAATCAGGGAGCGCTTTGCCTTGATTATCGATACCACTTCCGCCGACATCACATTCTACATACTCGATAGTATGACCAAATTTATCGCAAGCGCATTTCAATACGCGCAAAGCCTCTTTCATAACTTCAGGACCGATGTAATCGCCTGCTAAAACTGTGAATTTAAAGTTGCTCATTTTATTCAAAAAAAACTATGAAAATAAAATCATCAGAGTTGCCTTTTATCAAGTATTTAAATGTTCTTGACTAAACTATTTTTTGAAACTTTATTGTGCGAAGTGTTTAAAGCAGTTCATTTGGGCGAAATAAATATGTAAACTGACAATTATTTACTTTCTTGAAATACAGAAACTTTGCCCATTGATTCCTTTTTAAAATCAATTCTATAAAGAAATAAAGATATGAAAAAAATACTAGTTATGGTTAGTGCATTTTTGGTGTGTGCGGTTTCGTTTGCAGAAATTATTATGCCAAAAATCTTTTCAGACAATATGGTTTTGCAACGTGGAGAGCCTGTTAAAATATGGGGCAAAGCTTCACCTAATGCGTCTGTTGAAGTTAAGTTTGGCAAAGTAAGTCAAAAGGTAAAGGCTTCTGAAGCTGGCAAATGGTCTTTGTTTTTGCCTTCAATGAAAGCGAATAAAGAGAATCAAACTTTGCAAATTTTTGAGAATTCCGAACTCGGAAAAGAAATCCAAAATGTTCTAGTTGGCGAAGTCTGGATTGCAGGTGGACAATCAAATATGCAGTGGACTCTCAATAATTCTAACGATGGCGAAAAAGCAAAAGCGCGCGCGAATTATCCTACGATGCGATTCTTCTTGCAACGCGTTGATGCTATTGCAGCTGAGTCTCAAGAAGATTCTCCTGCTGGTGCTGCTTGGATAATTGCAAGTCCTGATACTGTTTTCGGGTTCAGTGCTATCGGATTTTATTTTATCGAAAAATTGATGCAAGATTTAGACATTCCTGTTGCGATTGTTGAGACTCCATTGGGCGGAAGCATTATGGCTGTTTGGTTGACTCGTGAAGATATGGAAGGGATTGAATCCTATCAAGAACGCATAAAATTATTTGATGAACGAAATGCAAATTATAATTATGAAAAGGCTCTAGAGAATCAAAAAATTGCTTTTGAAAAATGGAAGCAGGAAAGAGACGAAGCTGTAAAAGAAGGGAAGCCATTTAAAAAAGGTCCACCACGTGAACCACGTAAAGAAGCAGCAGGTGAACCTCAGGTAATGCCTGCATACTTGTATAATGCTAAAATTGCACCTATTAAGGGATTCACAGCTCGCGGATTTATTTGGTATCAGGGCGAAAGCGATGCTACTCAAAAAGTGGGAGAGTTTGTTGAGAAATTTGAGCGTCTTATAGATTCTTGGCGCAAGTATTGGGGTAAAAAAGATATGCCATTTTATTTCGTTCAGTTGGCATCGTTTGGTCCCGCAGATTGGGCAGAGACTCGCTGGCAGCAATATTTGACTTCAAAGAAAATGAAAAATGTTGAGCTTGCAAGTGCAATAGATTTGGGCACTGAAGACGATATCCATCCAAGACAAAAAACAGAAGTTGGTGTACGTTTAGCAAACATTGCACTTAAAAATGTTTACGACAAAAAAGACATTTATCCATTTGGTCCTGAAATGAAAAGCGTAAGTTATAAAGACGACATTGCTGTTGTTTCGATAGATTCTCTCAAGCGTAAGCTCATTGAAAAAGGCGAGCCTCGTGGCTTTGAAGTTTTAATCGATGGCAAATGGATTGATGCAATCGAAACAACTTTTGATGCAAAGAAAAAAACAATTTCAATCAAGAGTCCTGACTCAAAAGAAGTCAAAGGTGTTCGCTATCTTGGTAAGCACTGGTCTCAGCCAGACGTCTATATTTATAGTGAAGATGATTTGCCGATGTTGCCTTTCATCGACAAGAAATCAAAATAGTTTTTCACAGCAAAAAATATTGGCAATTTATATATTGCCAGTGCTTTTTGCTATATGTAAACTGAATAAAAATGAAAATAGTATCTGCAATAGATTCCTTTAAAGGTTCTTTAGATTCTTTGTCTTTGGCAAAGTGTGCTGAGCGTGGAATCAAAAAAGTTTTTCCTGATGCAACTGTTATCAATATTTCCATTGCCGATGGAGGTGAGGGAACTCTTGATTCTATTGCTTTATCTTGCGATTTAGAAAAAGTAGAACTCAAGGTGAAAAATCCAATCGACGAAGAAATCGATTCTTATTATGGAATTTTCAAAGATGGCAAAACTTTGATTGAAATGGCAAAAGCTTCGGGGCTTACTTTGGTTGATAAAGATAAGACTGACATTATGAATTCTTGCACTTATGGAACAGGTCAGCTCATTGCCGATGCGCTTTTGCGCGGGGCTAAAGAAATTATGTTAGCAATAGGTGGCAGTGCAACTAATGATGGCGGCGTTGGAATGTTAAGTGCATTAGGTTACAAATTTTTCGATACAAATAATTGCGAAATTAAAAATATCAAAGCTAAAGATTTGTCTTTGATTTCCTCTATCGATTCAACGAGCGCAATGCCTCAAATTAAAAATTGTCGCTTTACTGTGGCTTGCGATGTTAGTAATCCTTTCTGTGGAAAATCTGGGGCAGCATATGTATTCGCAAAACAAAAAGGTGCGAGCGATTCTCAGATTGAAATTTTGAATAAATCTTTAGAATCTTTTTCAAAGGTAATTTTCGCACACACTAAAAAAGATATTAAAGAAATGTCTGGAGCGGGCGCTGCGGGCGGAGTAGGGGGCGCAGCTCTTGCATTTTTGAATGCAGAATTTAAGTCAGGAATAAATTTTCTTCTAGACTTAGTAAACTTTGATTCTCTAATTAAAGATGCCGATTATGTAATAACAGGCGAGGGCAAACTTGATTCTCAAAGCGCATTTGGTAAAGCTCCTTGTGGTGTTGCAAAAAGAGCAAAAATGCAAAACAAAAAAGTCATTGCAATCGCTGGTATGGTCGATGATGGTGCAGAATCCTTGCGTGAATGCGGTGTAGATGCAATGTTTTCTATAAGCAATAAAATTGTTACTTTAGAGCAGGCAATGAGCAAAGAAATTTCTTCTAAAAATGTTGAACGCTTAATGGAAGAAGTTTTTCGTGTTATAAAAATTTCAGAAAAATAATTTATGGAAATCGCAATTTCTACATTCGGCGCAATACTAGCACTAGTCATTGCATTGACATTGATAATCAAAAAAACTCCACCCGCTTATGCTCTTATATTGGGCGCTCTTGTTGGCGGATTTGTAGGATGCTTTGATGTCGAATTTGTTGTAAGCAAAATGCTTTTGGGTGCACAAGATATTTGTAAGCCTACAATGAGAGTTTTGGCTGCGGGAGTTCTTGCAGGAGTATTGATTCAATCAGGTGCTGCACTGAAAATCGCATATAGTATAAAAAATGCAATGGGCGAAAAATTTGCAATTGCTAGTATAATATTGTCTGCATTTATTCTGACAGCTTCAGGAGTTTTTATTGACGTTGCAGTTTTAACGGTTGCACCTATTGCATTAGTATTGGCATCTAAAAGTAACTATTCAAGAATGGCAATTTTGATAGCGTTAATAGGTGGCGGAAAAAGCGGAAATATTATTTCTCCGAATCCGAATACTATTGTGGGCGCTGAAAATTTTGGAGTGCAAATGACAGATGTTATGTTGCGTAGTATTCCAGCATCTATATGCGGATTGATTGTAACTTTAATCATTTCTTATATGCTAATTAAGAAAGGTGATGGAGTTAGTGAAAGTGAAAATCTTTCTGAGGAAAAAATTTTACCGAGTTTATGGGCATCATTGATAGGTCCCGCAACAGCGATATTTTTGCTGATTCTACGTCCTCTTGCAAATATCAATATTGATCCAATGATAGCTTTACCTATCGGTGGAATAGTTAGCGCAATTTGTATGGGAAAATTTTTGCAACTGAATAGTTACATAAAATTAGGTCTTGAGAAAATGACTCCTATTGCAGTTCTTTTGCTAGGTACAGGAACAGTTGCAGGAATAATTCAAGCATCTACGCTCAAAACAAATATAGCAGATTTTATGAAATATTTTGGAATTGCAGATGCTCTTTTGGCGCCACTGTCTGGAATAATGATGTCAGGTGCTGCTGCTTCAACAGTAGCAGGAGCAACTATTGCGTCTGCTACATTTGCAGAGATAATTACAGCTTCTGGCGTGAATGCAATTTGGGGAGCCGTTATGGTTTGTGCGGGTGCAACTGTTTTAGATCACTTGCCACACGGTTCATTTTTCCACGTGTCAGGCGGCTCTGTTAATATGAATTTCAAAAACAGACTAAAGCTAATTCCTTACGAATCTTTAATAGGTGGCACACTAGCTTTTGTAGCTACGCTTTCGTATTATATCGTGCAGATATTTTTTGGAGTGTGATTTATAAAACTTTTAAACTTTTATTCCTTAGTACGCATTTTGCTTTGTAAATTGTACTAAGATTTTTTGAAGTTAAAACTTTTTCAATTTTTCCAGAATCAAAAATTTTTCCGTCTTTAAGCAAAAGAGCGTGGGTAAAAGATTGTGGGATTTCTTCTATGTGATGAGTGCAAAGAATTATTGCGCCTATTGATTTGTTTTCAGAAAGCTTATCTAAAAAAGTTAAGAAATTTTTAAGCGCAGCAGGATCCAAGCCAGTGCAGGGTTCATCAAGAAAAACAACTTTAGGTTTTAGCATTAGGGCGCGCGCAATCAAAACTTTTTGACGTTCGCCCTGAGAAATTTCTCCCCACTTAGACAATGCAAGATTTGAAATTTTCAACATTGCAAGATGTTTCTTTGCTTTTTGAATCAGCCTTTTATCAGGCTTGCCCCAATAATTTATCATTGCAGTTTGACCACTGATTACAGTTTCAATCACAAGTTCGCTGTGAGAAATTTGGCGACGCAGTTGGCTTCCGACAAGGGCAATGTGTTGACGCACTTCTTGCCAATTAGATTCTGAATAGGTATCTTTATCAATAGTTATCTCGCCAGAGCTTGGGGTGTTATACGCGCAGATTGTAGATATTAGCGAAGTTTTTCCTGCGCCATTGGCGCCTAGTATAGCCCATCGCTGACCTTTGCCAACTTGCCAATCGATGTTATGCAAGATTTTCTTTTCTCTTTCAAAACAAAGTTTTTTGATGTCGATAATATTCATTTTGAGCAAAGCTAATTTATTTTTAATTGCGAATCAATCAGAATGCGTGCAAAATTTTTTGATGTCTTTAAATTTTGAAAAATTAATTTTAGCATCAGCATCTCCGCGCAGAAAAGAATTGCTCGAAAAAGAAAATATAGATTTCGAGATAATTATTTCGAAAGCAGAAGAAATCAAATCTGGCTTAGAGCCTGAAGCTCTCGTAAAACACAATGCTTTTTTGAAAGCAAATTCTGTCGCGAAAAAATTTCCATCGCGATTGGTTCTTGGCGTAGATACTATTGTTGTGCTCGGTAATGAAATCATCGGCAAGCCTTCTGATATCAACGATGCTCTTAAAATACTTGCGCGTATGCAGGGTAATCAACATCAAGTTTACACTGCAATTGCTCTGATTTGTTTGGATAGAAAAATTGAAATTATCGATTGCGAAAAAAGTTTTGTTACATTCAAAAAACTGTCGTCTGCGCAAATTGCAGATTATGTAACAAAGGTTAATGTTTTGGATAAAGCAGGCGCGTACGCAGTTCAAGAGTATGGAGAAATCATCATCGAAAAAATCGAAGGCAACTTTGATAATGTAATGGGTTTGCCTTGTACTTTGCTTAAAAACAAGCTCGACACAATTGCTTAGCTTTACAATATCTAAGAACAAAAATGCAGGGGCAAAAAAAGCCAGATAAAGTCCAAGATTTTGAGATTTATACAGAGGCTGGAAGTTATGATTATTCAACAACAGTCATTGCTGTTTTTGCGACTATTGCTTTTCACGCATTTTTGTTTTTGGTTTTGCCTTCAGAATTTTATCCTTCAAATAGAGGCTCTATCGACAGTTTGGAATTAGAAATTTTGCCACCTATAATTGAAGAAGCAAAGCCAGAAGATGCTCCAAAATATTTGCAATACGTTGAAGCAAATCCTCTCGGCAACGATTCAATTCCAGCAGATGAGAATGCTCCTGACTCCTTTAAAAATCAGCGTTTGGCAGATGAAATTACTGACTCAAAGTCAGATTCAAAATTGCCTTTTGTAGATGGCGATATGGAAGATTCAAACAAAATAGTTTCAGGAACTCTTGAAGAGATGTCACTTGGCGAGCAAGCAATGAAAGTTTTGGATGTGCTTGAAAGACCTTTAGAACATCCTGCGCAGATTTCAGAATTTCCTACAGAGTTTGAACAGCAAGCTTCGCAATCTCAACGTGCAGTGATTGCACAATCAGCTTCTGAAAAAAGTTCTGCAACTGAAAATCAGGAAAAGTCTGTCGGTAAAGATAAGATCGTTACATCGCCTGAACTCAATGATGTCGGTGATATGCAATTTGCAAAGGCAGAAGAAAAATCTTCAGAATCATTGCAAGTGGAAAGCGCAGAAAAATCAGAAGATAAAGATGGGTCTGAACAAATTGCTCAAGAAGAAACTTCGGAAGCTGTGTTTCAAGAAATTCAAGCTTTGCCAAAACCCAAAGCTCGTCCAACTCTGAGTATGCGCGCAATTCCAGGACCTTTAGTTGAAAATAAAACTCACGCTTCGTATCAAGGAACGGTTTCTATTGATTCAAAGTTTAGTGAGTTTGGTGCATATCAATTAAGAATGCTAGAAGCTATTTCAAGACAATGGAATTTGCTAGGAAATCAATATGATTTAACGCCTGCAATTAATTCTGTTGTAACTGTGGAGTTTGCTATAAACACTCGTGGAGAGCTCGTAAGAATTGCAATTCCATTTTCAAATTCAACAAAAGTTGGTTCGGCTCTTTGCGAGCAGTCAATCACATCGACAGCTCCCTTCGGTGCGTGGACAGAAGATATGATTGCTTCTTTGGGCAGTAGTGACCAAACTGTTCGTATTAATTTTCATTACAGATGAGTTCTATATTAGAGATTCCTTTCGAAGACGGTGTTGAGATTATCGCTCAAGACGAGAGTGGTCTTTTTGCTGTGAATAAAAAAGCAGGACTGCTCTCTCATCCAAATCCAGATGGAGAGAAACGCGGTAGAAGTATAATTCGAGCTAGATATAATTTTGATGAAGAATACTTTTCTTGGGAAAACGAAGAGGGTAAAAAAGAACGCGTGTGGCTTGTAAATAGGATAGATTCTCATACTTCTGGAGTTCTATTGCTTGCTGCGAATGAAGAAATTGCTACGGTTGCGAAAGAAGCATTTAAATTGCGCGAAGTAAATAAAACTTATTATGCAATATGCTTTCATAAACCTTTTCAGAAAAAAGGTCTTTGGAAAGACCCATTTAAAAAAGTAAAAAATGCAACAAATGTGCGCGCACTCTTAGCGGGAAGTCGCGTTATGGCAGAGACTGAATTTGAAATTGTAGAAATCAACACTTCTGAAAATGGAATTTCTTTTCTTAAATTGCGTCCTATTACAGGACGTACGCATCAATTAAGAATTCAATGCGCAAAGCATAATTGCCCGATAATAGGTGACTCTACTTATGGAGATTTTTATTTGAATAAAATTTTCCGTGCACGAACAAAACAACCGCGACTCTTTTTGCATTGTGCAAAAGTTGATATGGATTTTGAATTTGAAGATAAGAAAATTTCTTTTTCAGCAGAGGCTCCATTGCCAGAATCTTTTAATGAAATAGTGCAAATCAAAAATCAATGAGCGAATTTTTAAATGTATTTCTAGGTAGCTTTTGGTCGCCTAAAATTTATGCTTATGTGTGTTCTTGGAGAAAGAAAATATGGGCATATTTTTTTATGCTAATTGCTTTGGCGACTTTGATTATGGTGCCTGCGCAAATTTTGTTGATGGAAAATTTCATCAATCACGAGCTCTCTTATATCTTGCGAGACTTTCCGGAATTTAAAATTCAAGATGGCATTATTCAAACGCCAGAAGATAAGGTATATATTTTTTCTACAAGAGAAGAAGTTCCCATTTTTGCTATCAGTGCTAGTCCTATAACTGATGCAGATAATTTTTTATTTTATATAGAAAAAGATAAAATCATCTTCAATAAAAAATATCCTTTTTTCGAAGCACAATCTCTCGCTACTGCATTTCAAGAATCTGATTTTGTTTTGGACAAGAACTTTATAAAAGAGCAAATCCAGAATATGCGAACTACTTTTTACATTATTGTTTTTCCCATCCAGTTCTTGCTGATTCTTCTCGAGAGCATTTTTTATTTAATGATTATAGTTTTTGCATCTTACTTTTTCTCTTTAAATATTTTGCCTAATTTAGGTTTTGCAAAAATTTTACGCATCTCGATTTTAGCAATCACACCAATGATTCTTTTGCAAAGCCTTTCAGCTTATTTTCCAGGGGCGGAAAATATTTCTTCCTTCTACGGATTCGTAAGCATAACTTTAGTATGGTACATATTAAGGCAAATTGCTGTGTTAAAATTAGAAATTTAGCGGAATATTTTTGACATTACAAAAAATGCCTTTCATATTTTAGCTCATCGAAGAGCACTTGGAATGGTAAAGATACGCATAGATTCAGATTCAGTTGATAGCATAGATTTATTGCCTGTCATAAAAACTGTAAAAGATTATTCTTGGGAGAAATTTAGAGGAGACTTTAAAGCGTCTATAAATGTTGCGGTCTTAGATTTTCCTCAAGGCATAGCATACGCCTTGATTGCAGGGATTCCTTTTTACTATGGTATATTTGCAGCGGTGATTGCATCTTTAGTTGCACTTTTTTTTGGCAAAAGCCCATTCATAAAAATTGGACCTACAAATGCAACGGCTGTGATGTTGCTTTCTTGCTTTATCGCAGCAGACATTTCTACGCCAGAAGCGCGTCTTGCAAGTTTGTCTGTGATAGTTTTATTGATAGGAATTTTTCTGATACTGTCGGCAGTATTTAATTTTACGAATCTTTTAGGATTTGTTTCACGAACGGTTATTACTGGCTACGTAACGGCTGCGGCGCTATTGATTTTAGCGAATCAAACAACAAATGCGTTCGGATTCCATTTATCTCAAGATCAGCAATCGTATTCATTTTTTGGAAACATATATTATGCTTATGTGAATTTAGGTGATAGTCAGGTTCAATCTATTGTTATTTTCTTTATTACACTTGTGATTGTTTGGGTTGCGAAATCTAAATTGAAAAAATTCCCCGCAGAAATTTTAGGTATAGCATTAGCTTCTTTAATTGCATTTACTTGTACAAAATTTTTCGACATACAATTCGATTGTCTTGGTGCATTGGTAACAAGCGAGTGGACGTTGACATTGCCAAACTTCTACTCAATAGATTTGCGCACAGCCGCAGGTTCAGCTCTTGCAATCGCGATTTTGTGCGGATTAGAAGGTGCATCAATAGGTAAAACAATGGCGTCTCGCAATGCGCAAAGGTTAAATGTGAATCAGGAAATTTTTACATTGGGAATGGCAAATGTTGGTTGTGCTCTTTTTTCTGGTATGCCTGTTTCTGGTTCTCTTACAAGGTCTGCGCTGAATGTTACAAGTGGTGCAAAAACTGCAATGGCAAATTTGTTTATGGTAATTTGGCTTTTGTTAGGAATTTTATTTTTAGGGAATGCTTTACAATATGTTCCCAAAGCAGCATTGGCAGGAGTGATATTTTATTTAGGCATAAGTTTGATTAACAAAAACAATATTAGAATTGCTTTGAATTCTACAAAGAGCGATGCTTTTGTTTTCATAATCACTTGCGCTTCGGCATTGTTGTTCCCATTGTCAGATGCGATATTTATTGGTGTTGCATTATCTATAATGTTATTCTTGCGTAAAGCTTCGGCGCCTGAAGTTGTAGAATATTCTTTCAAAGACGATGGAAATCTTTCGCCCATAGATTCACCAAGCGATAGGCAAGATCCAAAAGTTTCAATAGTTCACGTTGAAGGTAATTTATTCTTTGGTGCATCAGACTTTTTCCAAACCCAAACAAGATTAATTGCGGCAGACAAAAATTTAAAAGTTCTAATTTTGAAATTGCGTAATGCTCACAACATAGACGCAACAAGTTTGATAGATATTAAAGATTTGGCGAAATCAATGCAGGTAAACCAAGGACACCTTATTCTTTGTGAGGTAAAAGATAATGTTATGCGACTTTTGAAAAAATCAAAAGTACTAACTGCAATAGGTGAGGAAAATGTTTTCTTAGATGATACCTATAATCCCACCTTATCCGCAGCGGCTGCATTGCGTCGTGCAAAGACTCTACTAGGTGGAGCCACTCCAGATATTTCTATCTACGCAAAGCCAACGCAAAACTAAATGCATACAAAGAAATAAAAAAACCTACGTTAGAAATTCGTAGGTTTTTTATGGAAAAATTTATTTTCTATTTATTGGAAATCTGTAAAGCGCATAGACACAAGCTTTGTAACGCCACGCTCTTGCATTGTGACGCCGTAAATTGTGTCGGCTGCAGATACTGTGCGCTTACTGTGCGTAATTACTAAGAATTGTGAGTAGCGTGTAAACTCTTTTAACATATCTGTGTAACGACCAATATTAGCATCGTCAAGAGGTGCATCGAGCTCGTCAAGCACGCAGAAAGGCGAGGGCTTTACCATATAAATTGCAAATAGTAAGGACACAGCTGTCATTGTACGTTGTCCGCCAGATAGCAAAGACAAACTCTTTAACATAGTTCCTGGGGGGCGTGCGATAATATCGATACCGCCATCTAACACATCTTCGTTTTGAACAAGGTTCAAATCTGCGGTGCCACCACCAAAAAGCTTTTTGAAAGTGAATTCAAAATTCTTGCGGATTTGTTCAAAAGTTTCAGAGAAAAGTTTTTGCGAAGTTTCATTGATTTCATCTATCGCAGTGACGAGTTCATTTTTAGAAGACCATAAGTCATCGCTTTGAGTTTTCAAAAAGTCATAGCGTTCTTTTAACTCTGCGTACTCTTCGATAGCCACCAAGTTTACTGCGCCTATGGCAGAAATTTTTGCGCGTAATTCTTTGATTTCTTCTTCAATCAAATCGAAGTTTGTTGAATCTAATTCATCGAGTTTTTCTTTAGTAGGTTCGCCTCTATCTTTGCGTTTTACAACGGTGTCGGCTTCGCCCTCTTCCAAATCTGCAAGATTAAGCGATGTTTGGAATTCTTCATCTGCGTTCCACAATTCCATTTTGAAATCAACAAGAGAAATATCCATCTCGTATTCTTGCTTGATTCTATCTACGCTGAAATCGCGATGTGATTGCAATTTTGCAAGAGTGACTTCGACTTCGTTCTTCTCTAGAGATTTTTTTTGCAGAACTTGTCTTTCTTCTTGGAGCAGTTTATCTGACTGTGAAAATGTTTCTTCGCAAACTTGTAATTCAGATTTTTTCTCTTCTAAAAGTTTGATAGCTTCTTTTAATTGAGTTGCGAGTTCTTCCGACAATTTTGAATTGTTTGCAAAATTTGTATCTAAACTTTCGACAGAACTTTGTATAGATTCTAATTCTATTCTGCGATTTTGAATTTGCGAAAGAGTTTCGTTCTCTTGTTCCTTGATTGCGCTCAAGCCTTTTTCAAGATTTTCAAGACGTTGCTTTTTTGTAGCCAAATCAAGACGAGCTTCGCTCATCAAATTAAATTTTTCTTCCTTAGATTTTCTAAACTCAACAATTTGTGCTTCTTTCTGGCTTATTTGTTGACGGAAAGATTCTATTTTATTCTCAGCTTCTTGCAATAGCTCGACAGCTTTATTGAGTTTATCTTGAGCTTCAAAACGCGAATTCTCCATCTCTGCGAGTAGGGCGTTTTGTTTTTCCAAATCAAAATTTTTCGACTTAACTGTATTTTGCAAAGAAGAAGTTTGAGCTTCAAGTGAAGCCATTTCACGCTTGATTTCAGAAGCTACTTGACGCTTTTCTTCAATCTCTGCTTCAATATCATTTAGTGTAGATTGTATAGACAAAGCTTCTTCATTTAATTTTGTGAGAGCTTCGTTATCTGTAACAATTTCGCTTTCAAGGCGGCGGATCTCTTTGCTACGCATAACGAAAGGACTATCTGTACTTTTTGCAGATGCGCTTGCTGAATATATCACGCCTCGACAATCTATTACATTGCAGTTTTTATCTGATGCTAATGCAAAGTTAAAGTCTTTATGTTCGAGTGCGAATTTTACAAATTCAAAAATGTCTTCACAAAAATAACAACCTGCAACGAGTTTATCTGTAAGCTCGCGAAGCTTTGAATCTTCGGATATACAAGAGACTATGGTATTTGCAGGATAAATATTTGCAGGCAGATTTTGGTAAACAGAAAACTTATTAAAGTCATCTAACTTTATGCAAGCTTTGCCAAGACTACGCTCGTTAAGAGCTTTTACTAACTCTGAAATTTTAGAATTATCTTCTAAGCAAAGAGCGTCAACGCCCTGACTTAACATAGCTTCAAAAGAGTTAATCCAGCCTTCTTGAACCTCTGTATTTTGAGTAATAATTTTTGCTTGAGCAGGTGCTATGATATCAGAGACTTTGCCTTGCATTATAGCTTTTACGCCGTCCGAATAGCCTTCGAGGCGAGCTTGGAAATCTTTCAACAAACTAAGGCGAGCGTTTTTAGAAGCGAGTTGCCTATCTGCAATTTGTATCTGACCTTGTTTATCTCTGTAAGAAGCAATTGTTTCTGCTTGTTTGTTTTGAGACACAACTATGTCTTCTTGAGCTTGCGAAATTCTTGTAATATTATTTTCTGCTGCTGCAGTGTACTCTTGAAATTTATTATTGAGAGTAGTCAATTCTTCTTTGAGCGCAAAAATAATATCGGCACACGCTGCGTGGCGGACTTGATAAGATTTCAAATCAACTTCAAGCGTTGTGCAACTTGAGCGCAAGCGAGTGATTGAACCTTCGTGAACTAGCATATCTTGACGAAGAGCAGACAAGTCTGTTTCGTTTTCGCGCAATGCGATTTCAAGAGCATTCAATTCGTCGTTTTGTTTTTTGAAAATTTGGTCTGAATCAAGAACCAAAGCTAGGTGTTGTTCTTTAGTTTGAACATCGTCATTAGCTTTACCTGTGAGGTTAGAGAGTTGTTCATTCAAAGAATTTATTTCGCTATTTATGCGAGCTAGGCGTTCATTCAAATCGCGTTTGCGAACTTGTGAAAACTCCGCGTCGCGCGCTGCTTGTTCTTTGTCAGAGCGCAATTGTGCTGCTTTTGCGCGCATTCTTTCGAGTTCTTCATTAATCTCGTAGCGTTGGCTTCTCAATACATTTAGCTTAGCTTCTTTTTGCAGGATGCCTGTGCTAAGAGAATCGAAAGATGTTGTGAGTTCAGCGAGTTTTGTTTGATTTTCATTTATAACAAGAGACTGTTCTGAATAAATTTTTGCATTCCAAGCTAAGTCGAGATGCTTTAATCTATGGCTAAGACGCTTGTAGCGGAGTGCTTTTGATGCTTGTCTTTTCAGAGTTCCGATTTGTCGATTTATTTCTTCTATTCTATCGCTTATACGTGCGAGATTTTGGTCGACTAGGGCAAGCTTATTTAATGCTTCGCGTCTTTGTGCTTTGTATTTTGTGATGCCAGCAGCCTCTTCAAAGATTGCGCGTCTTTCGCTAGGATTTGATGACAAGATTTGGTCTATCTGACCTTGTACCATAAATGAATACGATACGCGACCGATACCAGTATCCATAAAAAGATTCTGCACATCTTTTAATCGAGAAGTTTTACCATTTATAAAATAATCGCTACCGCCATCGCGAGAAACACGTCTCGCAATTTCAACTTCGTTAAAGTTTGTGCCCAACTCTCTTTCGCACTCAGAAAATAGAAGGCGTACATCGCACAATTGCAATGCTTTTCGCTTTTCTGTTCCCTCGAAAATAACATCTTGCATCTTACCACCACGCAGAGCCTTTGCGCTTTGTTCGCCGAGAACCCAACGTATAGCGTCTACTATATTACTTTTTCCGCAACCGTTCGGACCCACGATACAGGTAATACCTTTGGGCAAATCGACTTCGGTTTTATCGGCAAAGCTCTTGAATCCGTTTATGGTAATTTGCTTGAGATACATCGTCTACTAGAATCCTTTGACTTTGAACAAAGATGTTACAGACATATTATTATGTATACGCAAAATCGCATCCGCCATAAGTGCGCCTACGGGCAAGACAGTAATAGGGTAGTCTTTGTTGCGAGGCTCTGATGGAGTTGGTGTTGAGTCTGTAACGATAAGTTCATCTAACCAACCCTCTGCGAGGCGGTCGTAAGCGTTCCCGGTAAATGGAGCGTGGGTTACGGCGGCTCTTACTGATTTTGCTTTATTCTCTTTCAAGATTTTTGCAGCTGCGCAAAGAGTTCCAGCAGTTTCTGTCATATCGTCTAGAATGATGATATCTCTGCCTTCTACTTCGCCGACCAAATTTGTGATTTCTACGTGTTCTGCGTTGACTCTTCTTTTTGAAATAAATCCAACAGGACAATTGATTATTGATGAATATGCGACTGCTCTTTTCAATCCGCCTACATCGGGGGAGAAAATTGTTGTGTTAGACAAATCGCTCTTTTTAAGGTAGTCAAAAATCACAGGCGAAGCGTAGAGATGATCGCAAGGAATATCAAAGAATCCTTGAATTTGCTGAGCGTGCAAATCCAATGTCAAGACTCTATCGACCCCAGCGGCTACCAAAAGATTTGCAATCAATTTTGCAGTGATTGGTACTCTAGGCCTATCTTTGCGGTCTTGACGCGCGTATCCGAAAAATGGAATCACGGCTGTAATGCGCTTTGCAGAAGCTCTGCGCGCTGCGTCTATCATAATGAAAAGCTCCATTATTGAATCGTTCGTAGGATTCGATGTAGACTGAATGATAAATACATCGTCACCACGAATTGTATCTACGAACTGTACAAAGGTTTCGCTATCAGGAAAAGACTCTACCGTAACTTTGCCCAAGGGCAGAGACAGGCTTGCACATATAGACTGCGCTAATGCAGGATTTGCTCTACCTGAAAAAATTTTAAGATTATCTATTTTCATAATTTTTCTGCCTCTTTTCTCCGCCCAGATTTTCCCTATTAAATAAAGTACAAATCCTAAATCCCCTAAATTTCTAGTCAATGCTTTTCTTCAAAACGAAGAGGCTTTCGATTTCAGATGAAGGGTTCTGTCCTTAAACTCGCAAAGATGCTTCTCGCCCTTTCGAAACCTCGTCTGCGCGGTGCTATGGACTACGGAGCTAAAGCTCCTTTACTGATGTTGTACAAGTGCAGACTTATTTCACAACTCAAAGAAGTCTTTAGTAAAAGGCAAGAGAGGTGAGTTTTGCGTGTTGTTAGGCTGTCGCATTTTTTAATAGATAGATGAGTATTTTTATTGTCTTCGCTTTAATTGGTATCAAAGGAGTATGTATGGTAGATAAAAAGTATGTGGTGTGTCAGTTTAGAAAATTCAAAAAAATTAAAAAGAATAAAGTCTCTAGAAAGATGTTAAAAATACGATGAGATTTTTTATAAAGAATATTGAAGATGATATATTGTAATATTGTAACACTCTCATAATAAGGCAGTAAGGAAAATATTTTCTTGACAGCATTGTTGAAATTCGCAATTTTCTGAACTTTCAATAATGAGTATAGAAAGCAACATTTTTACTTCAGGAAGATTTTTAGAAAGTTCTATTTTTAGCTTTCTTAGTCTCTTACTGTTTATGCTTAGATAACTCTGATTTTTTTCAGAATCTAAGAATTTTTTTTCATTCAAAATTATGCTCATTGTTTCTCTCTTTAAGATACAAACGCCGTAAATAAATTTTCAGAATATAGTTGATTATGTTAGTTGGAGGCGACTTGGATTTTTCTTCAGGTCGCCTCTTTTTTTTTGTTCGGAAGGGGCGAGGAGTTAATGAAGAATTTTAAAGTTTCTAAAGAGGCGGACTTTGTCCTTTATCTCTAGTTTAAGAATAAGTTTTCTAACTTGCTGCCTAGATTATTTCAACTTCGCTTGCGAAGTTTCTATTATAAAGAACAAAATATTTCTATGCACATTATGTGATGTTCGCAAAGAAGATGTTCCGAATGGGCTATGGGAGCAGGCACTGCCTGCGTTGGGCTGGCAAGGGCTTTTTCCATTCACAGACTTTGCTCAAGGTTTCGAAAGGGTTGAAAGCCCTTCGTGGATTCAAAAGATAGCGCCTTTTTGGATTGTAGGGCAAAGCCTTACAAAAAGCCCTCTAAGAAAAGCAAGCGATAAGACAGAAATAAAATATATTAATGGAAGAAAAAAGTCCTAAGAGAATTCTTCTTAGGACTTTTTTCTTCCATATAATAAATATATATTTATTCCATCTCTTCTGCGTCGGTGGGTTGCCAGCCGCCGCCGAGGGCTTTGTAGAGCGAGATTATGTTAGAAAGGAAGGCTTCGCGGGAAGAGATTACGCTTTGTTCTGCGGAGAGGAGAGAGCGTTGACTTTCGAGTAGGTCTAAGAATTCTATTTCACCTTCTGAATAGAGCTTGAAAGAGAGTTCGTAAGCCTTGTGGTAGTGCTCTGAAAGAGCGTTAAGATATTTGACTCTTTCGCGTTCTTTGTTTGTTGCAATGAGGTTGTCTTCAACTTCTTTAAGAGCTGTGAGTACTGTCTTTTTCCAGTAGGCGCCTGCGGCTTCAAGGGCGGCTTCTCGACCTTCGATATTGTAAAGGATTTTACCTGCTCTAAAGATATCCCAGTTTACACTAGGACCTATCGCCCAACTACCGTACTGACTCTCAACCATACTGCCGAGCTTCGGCGCCTGGTAGCCTATCGTGCCAGTGATAGAAAGGCGCGGATACAAATCAGCCGTTGCAACGCCTATTCTTGCGCTTGCGCTATGCATTCTGTAAGAGGCCGCCATAACGTCTGGTCTGCGCGAAACAAGCTCTGCGGGAACTCCGATTGGAGCAAAGAATTCGAGCTCTGGAAATTCTTTTTCTTCTGAAAGTTCATCTTTCAAAGAGCCACTGCTTAAGCCTAGCAAAAGTTCAAGCGCATAACGAGTTTGAGCTAAAGATTTTTCTATCGACGGAATTTGTGATAAAGTACTTTTCATTTGAGCTGCCGCACGCACAACGTCCAACTGAGAAACAAAGCCACTTTGTTTGCGTTGTTGAGTTATGTTATAGGTCTTTTCTTGAGTGACCAAATTGTTTTTTGTGATAGATAAAGCCTCTTGATAAGCTCTGTATGTAAAATAATTTTTTGCAACTTCTGCGATAATCATTATCTGCAAAGAGTATTCTTCTGCCATAGAAGCTTTGTAGTCGGCTAATGTAGCTTCGTTGTCGCGTCTGATTCCGCCAAAGATATCTATTTCCCAACCGGCAGAGAGCCCAAGTCCATACATTGTGCTTGGATTACCGAAACCGTTTTGAGATTTTTCTGTAACATTAGCATTTGCATCTAGCGTAGGCCACAAGCCACTTTGGGAGGAGCCTAATGCCGCGCGCGAAACTGCAATGTTTGCTCTTGCTTGAGCCAAATCAAGATTGCTTTCAAGGGCGCGTACAATCAAAGAATTCAATTGTTCGTCTCTAAAAATCTCCCACCACTGAGAGAGTTTTTCTATCTGATATTTTTCCTTATGAGTATTTTCAAACTCGTTAGGAAGTTCGATTTGTGGCTCTTCAAAATCAGGACCCACCATACAAGAAGTAAGGCAAATGCCGAGAGTCAAAAATAAAAATGTGCGTAGTAAATTATTCATATCTTAAAGCTTCAATTGGGTCGAGACGAGCGGCCTTCCATGCAGGGTAGTAGCCGAACACAATGCCCACAAGTGCCGACACTCCAACAGACAAAAGTATTGCCACGTAAGAAGTAGAAGTAGGCCAATTTAAATAGAATGCGAAAAGTAGTGAAGAGAAGTGCCCGAGCAAAATTCCTATGATACCACCCATTATACAAATCACAATAGATTCAATCAAAAATTGTTGAAGAATATCGCGTTTTCTAGCTCCCACAGCCATACGTAGACCAATCTCGCGAGTACGTTCAGTTACCGATACAAGCATAATATTCATAATTCCAACGCCACCTACGACAAGTGAAACGAAGGCAACGCACAACAAAAGATTAGTTGTAGATTTAGTTGAGTCAGTCAAAAATCTTGAAAATTCTTCCATCGTACGAATGGTAAAATCATCTGGGTCTTCATCTTTTATCTTGTGTGATGTTCTCAGGGCAGCGGTGATTTCTCCTACTGCTAGTTGAGTTGTTTCGGGTGAAGTTGATGATGCCAAAAGACTATCGAAATTCTCAAATCTTACAGGAGGAATTCCTGCGCTAGAAACTGGCGGATAGAATGAAACTCCAGAGGTATAAGTAGACGATGTACTTGCTGCGGTTGCAGCTGTTCCTGCTGCGCTTATAGAACTTTGTCCTGCGCCTCTAAGTCGCGATTTTACAGTAGTCCAAGGAGCAACAACAATATCATCTTGGTCCATACCCATCATATTTGCACCTTTGCTTTTCATCACTCCTATGACTTTGAAAAGAACATTTTGTATGCGTATTTCTCTGCCAACGGGATTGACTCCAGAAAAAAGTTCTTTTCTTATAGTAGAACCTATAACGCAAACTTTCATTGCACGAGAGGTCATAGTATCGTCAAAGAAAACGCCTTCATCTATCTGCCAGTTTGCGATTTGAAAGTAGCTAGGAGCAACTCCGTTAATGTAGAAAGGACTCCAGTTAAGTCCTCCATAGACAACTTGTCCACGAACAGAAACAACTGGTGTTACGTGAGCTACGTGCTCTGAGCCTTTCAAGATGGCAATAATATCTTTGCCAGTGAGGTTTGCTCGTGCGCCTGCGCCAGAGTTTACTCCTGCTCTTTGAATGTTTCCCGGGCGAATATTGATAGTGTTTACGCCCATTGCAGCGATGCTTTTACGTAGAGATTCCTGAGCGCCATTGCCGACTTCCATTAAAGTGATAACTGCACCAATGCCTATGACTATACCTAAAGTTGTGAGAAAAGTTCGGGTTGGTTTGCGACGTATTTCTCTTAGAGCATTTCTGATTACGCGTAGCTGTTTCATTTTTGCCTTTCTGAGACTAGATAGTCTTCGCTAAGTTCGCCGTCGTGCATTTTAATAATACGCTTGGCTTGCATAGCGATATCTGGTTCGTGAGTCACAAGAACTATTGTTACGCCGTCTTTTTCATTAATTTCTTTGAACATTTCCAAAATTTCGTCACTAGTTTTGGAGTCTAGGTTACCAGTAGGTTCGTCTGCGAAAAGAATTTTTGGAGTGTTAACTAAAGCTCTTGCAATCGCTACTCTTTGTTGCTGACCGCCAGAAAGTCTTGCAGGTTCGTGATCCATACGGTCTTTAAGTCCGACACGTTCTAGCATAGCTCTGCCCATTTCTATTGCAACCTTTTCAGACAAATGAGAGGCTGTATAATTCATTGGCATAATCACATTTTCAAGAGCACTTGTTCTCGACAAAAGATTGAAGTTTTGAAAAACGAATCCAATTTTTTGATTACGTATATCTGCACGAGCATCATTATCTAGCAAAGAAGTTTCTATTCCATCTAGCCAGAACTCGCCAGAAGTCGGGCGGTCGAGGCAGCCTAGGATATTCATCAGAGTACTTTTTCCAGAACCCGAGGCTCCTGTAAGGGCAACCATCTCGCCTTTATTTATATCGACATTTACTCCCTTCAAAACAGGCAGTGAGATATCGCCCATCACGTAGGTTTTTCTGATGTCTTTTAATGAAATTAAACTCATTTTTATCTTCTTGCAGGTTGGCGTCCGCGTTGAGGCAACTTTGGTGCAAAAGGATTTGTATTTGCGTTTGCCACTGTGCTTTGTGTATTGATTCCCGTGATTACTAAATCACCCTCATTAATAGAGTTACATTTGATTGTTGTATATGCGCCATCTGTGATTCCTGTATTGACTTCGAATTTTTTAGGTTCGCCATCTCGCAGAATCCAAACTCTTGGAGCATCAGAATCATTTTCGTCAACAAAGCCGTCGGGATTCCATCTCAGAGCAGAATTCGGAACAGTAAGTGCGTTTAGTTCTTTGGATATTTCAAATTTCAAATTAGCGGTAAGGTAGGGTAGGAGTCTTAAGTTAGAATTATCTGTAATAACTTCTACAACATATGTAACAACATTTTGTGTCATACTAGCGTTCAAGCGAATTTTTGCTACTTTGCCGTGAAAAATTTCTTCTGGAAAGGCATCGACTGTAAAGACAACTTCTTGTCCTGCCTGAATATTGCCTATATCGGCTTCGTTGACAGAGGCCCAGACTTCCATCTTCTTTAAATCTTTTGCAATCAAAAAGAGACTACTTGCGCTCATGCTAGAAACGACAGTTTGTCCAACATTGACCTTTCTATCGATAATAACTCCATCAACGGGTGCGCGGATAACGCAGTACTGTAGGTTACGTTCTGCTTCTTTTAAAGTCGCTTGAGCTTGCGCGATTTGTGCGACAGTTTGTGGTATTCTCGAATGCGCAACATCGACATTTGCTTTTGCTTGCTCCCAAGCCGAAAGGTATGCATCGAAAGTTGACTGGCTCAAAGCTTCGCTGACTCCAAGACGTTTTGCGCGGTCAAAATCTCTTTCTGTTTGTGCAAGTTTAGCATCGCTTAGAATTATATTTGCTTTAGCTTCCTTCTCGCTTGCAAATGCTTGCTCTAGTTTTGCTTTTGCCAAGAGTAAGTTAGATTGTGGAATCTCATTATCTATAAGTGCTAAGATATCACCTTCTGCAACCGTTGAGCCATAGTCTATTTCTTTGCCATCTTTGTCTTTGCCAAATGCTATAATCTCGCCAGACACTCGTGCGCCAACATCTACCAAATCCTCTGGTTCTACTGTTCCAGTAGCGTCTATATAGAATATGATATCCTGTCTTACGACTTCAGATATCTTGAAGTCGACAGTATTATCCTCATTCTTAAAAAAGCATGCATACACAAAGTAGGCCGCGACCAACACAATTACCAAATAAACTATTTTCTTCAAAAAAGCCTTTTTCACTTACTTTCCTCCATATTCAAACACGCTATAAAATACCAGCGTATCAATTTAAACAGTAAAATTCCACTTTTGTTTCATTGCAATATTAAATTTTTAAAAATTTTTAGAAGTTTTTTAAAGTGAAAAAAATCTTGCTTTTTAAAAGGAATCTCACAAGATTCTAATCATAATTAAATTTTGTGTTCTTTTTTGGGAGTGCAAAATTAGGTTAAAACAAACTACAAAACAAAAAAACTATGAAATTAAAACTTCTAAGTATATTGGCAGCGAGCGCATTTGTTTGCGTTGCAGCTCAAGCACAAGACAAGGCTCTCCTTGAAACTCTCGTGAAAAAAGGTATGCTCTCTCAACAAGAAGCAGCTCAAATCGCGAAGGAAAGCGTTGCAGTAACTCCCGGATCAGCT
>JGI994J12354_10000554_pt1 | contig 37258 bp, 40 predicted proteins | sample IntmicLarv3ML3BL_FD_12354 | JGI IMG/M metagenome (IMG submission 12354) | reverse complement strand
TCTATTTCTGCACCGCAAAATGAGCATTTTCTTATCTCAACCATAAGATCACCTGCCCATTCCGAGCTTCCTGGCCTCTCTGGATGTTTCCCTGAGCATGAGTATATCCCCGACTCTGACGGGACCCATGATATTTCTGGTGATGATCCTTCCTTTGTCACGTCCGTCCAAAACACGGACCTTGACCTGGGTGGCTTCACCGGTCATCCCCGTACGGCCGATTATCTCTACGACCTCTGAGGGGATGCTGTCTGTGTCTACCATCCAAATCACCTTCAGCTTCTCAGTGCTTTGATTGCCTGAACGATCTCATCGCAGATCGGTTTTCCTTTTCCGACATCGACTATTGCGATCGATGCTGTCGGCTTCTCGAGACCTATTGCGTTACCGAGTTCCGCTTTGCTCGGAACGTATGCGAATGTTACGTTTCTCTCGTCACAAAGTGCGGGTATATGCGCCAATATTTCCGGGGGGGTGACGTCTGTCGCCATAATGACTATCGCCGCATCTCCGCGCTCGATGGCTTTGGTGACTTCGTTCGTTCCTTTCTTGATCTTTCCGCCGTTTCTTGCGATCTCTGCCAAGGAGTAGGCCTTATCGGACAGGTCCTTGGGCATCTCAAACTTTACAAATACAGACATTTAATTACCTCTTTCCGGTGCAACACACCGTCATCATTCATCGGCTCTTAAAGAGCATCCGAGCTAATTCCTGTTAGTATTTATTATTTGAGGTATAAGAGGTGGTGATCGCAACTTTGATAGATTCCGATTCAAAAAGGGATTTGATCTCGAAGTAAATAAAGCGTCTGTCTAAAAACGTGGGTAACGACAACAGTCAGTGCGATGAAATTTTTAGTATAATTTATCTTAATAATCAAATATTTAATGATAAACATTAAATAATATTCGATTTATATTAGATTATGCGAAAAAGCATTATTGAAAAAAAACATGAGGAAAAAATATGACGTCGAATGCGCCAATAGAGATCAACAATCTGAGAATGACATACGGTAACTTTGTTGCCGTCGACAATCTCGATCTGTCGGTCAAAAAGAACAGTTTCACCGGACTTCTGGGCCCGAACGGTGCGGGAAAAAGTACTACGCTGAAGACCTTGACCGGCCTTCAAAAGCCAACATCTGGTACCGCATTACTTAACGGAATAGACGTGGCAAAAAATCCGAGATACGCTCTGGAAGATGTTGGGGTCGTTATTGAAACCCCGGAATTCTACCTTTATCTGACTCCCCGCGAGACGTTCAAGTACGTCGGAGAGCTTCTGGAAATGAAACATGAGGCCATTGTCTCAGAGACAGAAGAAATACTTGAAAAAGTAAAAATGACGGAATGGGCGGACAAAAAGCTTGGATCGTTCTCGAAAGGAATGAGGCAGAGGATCGCTCTCGGCCAAGCGTTGTTAAACGATCCCTCCATTATTTTACTGGACGAACCGACATCCGGTCTTGATCCCCGCGGAATGGCCGAGATAAGAGAGATACTGAAAGCTCTCAGGAACACAAACCATGACCTGACGATACTGATGAGTTCCCACATTCTGCATGAAGTAAGCGATCTGTGCGACCGCATCGCGATGGTGAATCACGGAAAACTGATCATTCATGACGATATGAGCCGCATAACTGCAAACAACAACTCTGTGATGATCACCGCAAAATCATTTTTACCGGTGGATGAGGACACAACATCCGCAATAAACAGAATGCCGGGAGTTCTCGGCACAAAAAAATGCGACGAAGGCATTGAGATCATGTACACCAACGACAAAGAATCGCAATCGCAGCTGATGGCATCCATCTGCTCATTGAACGCGGGAATATACAGTTTCACAGAGAACGAAAAGGATCTTGAATCGGTGTATCTGGATCTTATCAAGGAGTCGAGGTGAAAAGATGTCGAATAACATTATAGTTGATGTTACAAAGAAATCAATGATTGTTGCGAAAAACGAATTTACAAAATACCTGCGCGGAAAAAAGCTGATAATGTGCGCGGGGATCGTGGTGTTGATATTTGCCATGATAGCCGTTCTTCCGTATGTATTCGGAGACGGCCTGCCCAAAGAACCGGCAGAGTTGACATCTTGGTTCGTTATGTTCGCATACCTTCTTGTGATTTTGACCGCAACATTGTTTGGGTCGACCACGATCGTATCGGAATATGATGAAAGGACCGCATTGATCACTTTCACCAAGCCTATCCGGAAAATATCGATATTCCTCGGAAAATTCGTTGCTGCAATTGTTGTTGGCGTAGTATTCATACTGACATATTACATTGCCACTGTCGCACTATGCCAGGCAGTTACGGGCACGATCCCTTCCGAGATATTCACGTCTTTGGGTCTGGCTCTGTTATATGTCTTTGCCACAACGGGTGTGGCGATGATGATCAGTTCTGCGATGAAAAAAAGCAGCAGTGCCACGATCATGACGTTCATCACACTGCTCCTATTGATGACCGTGTTATCTCATGCCCTATCCATGTCTGTGGAGACATGGTGGATGCTGGATCAGGCTGCTGAGATGATAATACTTATACTCAACGGATCTGGATCCATGAGTGCTGTGACTGCTGCAGGCGTCATGGTTGCATGGGGCATTGCAACATCCGTAGTATCATACGTATTGTTCAAAAGGAGGAATTTCTAAAAACAATGGGGCATTGCCCCAATCCTTACCTCAGAAGATAATTTAATGATAAACATTAATATCTGTTTCAACGAACAAATTGGTGCGCCAATGGAAACTGACAACTTAGCCAAACTTCAGAGAACAAGCGGATTTGTTTCAACAATCGCCCTTATTGTAATGGTCATCGCAACTATCGTACTGATCATTTCAACGATTCTATTGACCCTCTGCCTGGTAGATGCACAGATCATATACGATGCCTCTAAAGATGCCGGGATCTCAAAGGACGAACTTGAGATAATGATGAGCATGGTCTTTTTGAGCATCATTTTCGTTGATGCGGTAATGTTCTTTGTGTACAAAATATTCAAAGACATAGAAAAATCCTATACTCCGTTCAAAAAAGAGAATTCGAAACGTCTGATGCAGATATCCGCTCTATTGATCATCTATGCTATCGTCATACCCATCCTCAGCGCCATTATAGTGGGATCTACAAATCTGGACGATGAAATGCAGATCCATTTCAACCTTGTATTGGTCGCGGTTGCCGTATTGTTCTACTGCATGTCGTTAGTATTCGACTATGGAGCAAAACTCCAACAAGAATCGGACGAAACACTATGATACCATGACAATAATACTGAGACTTGACAGAGTGATGGCGGATCGGAAAATGTCGCTCAACGAGCTTGCAGCAAAGGTCGGAATATCCAATGTGAATCTTTCCAATATCAAAACGGGGAAGATCAGTGCTATACGTTTCTCAACGTTAGATGCAATATGCCAGGCTTTAGATTGTCAACCGGGAGACATACTGGAATACGAAGACGACGAAGACCTTCGTTAACAATCCGCCATTTTTATGCAAGAGGGCTATCTTCCTCCGAAAGAACATCCTCGGACGGTATATCCGATGTGAATGATCCGAATGGGTTTTTCGGATCCCCTTCTTTACCGATCTTTCCAATAAGGATGAAAATGTAGATCGTGGCTATGTACTGCACCACGCCTCCGATATACATCAGATGCATGAAATTGATCCCGAACACTATGGGCTGTAGCGTCATGTCGATAAGAGGACTGAGCTGATCCACCGTGAACATTCCCGAGAATGCACCGGCGGACAGCAGAAGCATGAACGTCGTAGACAATGAGAATACGGTTGCTCCCACAGACAACATTATCAGAGGTTTCTTGAATCTCTTATCCGCGGTAAGGAAGGCATATATCAGGAACGGAAGCAGCAACAGTATGTACTGAGGCGTTGAGGGATACAGGAACAGGACCGCTGTATTCAGGAACATGAAGAACATGAACCTCTGATCCAACGGCCCTCTGATCCGTTTCTCCTTGTACATACACAAAGCAATGTACGCCGATACCACTAAGAATGCCGCATATGCCAGCATCGTACCGTAGGATTCGATCACTCCCCACCCCAGCCCCATTCCGGAGTCTGCCCTGCTCGTAAGGAAAGAGAACGCTTCCGTGACATTGCCTTCCAGGATATTCGGCAACAATATTACAAGCGATATCATCGCCGCCCCTAATGCGGCGGCTCCCAGATTCTTGATCACAGTCCCGTCGTCCTTGTGTTTCGCTAAAATATAAGCTACGAAAATGAAAATGAAGAATGCGGGGAAGAATTTGGTAAGGACTGCCATTCCGAACATCGTTCCTGCCAGAAAATACTTGTTCTTTATGAGGAAAACAACACTCAGCAATATCATCAATACCGAGAAGTTATCAAACATACCGTTCACGGAACTGACAACTATCACGAGAGGGCAGAGGAACCACAGGACGTATGCCCAGTTTGCTTTTTTCTTGTCCTTTGTTCTCCAAAGGATCAGCCAACGGATCAAATATGCAACCGCGATATCACAGATGAAAAGCGGAATCTTGACAAGCATATTGAATGACAGTGTCGTCAATGTCGCCGTAACGTGTCCGTCGGAATTCTCTGCGATAAGAAGTACATCAACGATCTTGGCCCCCAGATCTCCCACGCCGATCAGATCCCCGATCGAAGAAATGAAGGACAGCAGATATCCCCACACCGGCGTATAGTAATAACCGTCCAGATTGTAAAGGCCGTTCCCGGATCTTACATTCTCGACCACTAACGCCCAATGAGAAAAATCGAAACTGAAGGTCATGAAGAATCCCAGGATCACTCTGATCAGTAGACCTATCACTGTCACCCATATCAGCGGGTGTTTCAGAAATCCTTTTACGATACAGGACCTGCGTTTCGAATCTTCTTCGGCATTCATTTCTTCACTCATCAGACCTCAAAGGAAAAGAAGTTTCCATAAACGGAATAGTAACCGCCAAAATAGATGTACACTGCAAGATTATCAACAGTCCCCTGCAGATCGCATGTATCCGAGATTGTCTTCCTTGTTACAGATCCCGTTACGATCTCGATCACTTCTACATCATAACAGATCTGCGAAGACAGTATCTGTGCCAGATCACTGCGTTGATTGTTAGAATAATCTCCCCCGATAATACATATCATCCCTTTCCCGAAATCCGTCATGACTATACTGGCATAATCTTCTTGGGAATAACCGAACGCAAGAACCTTGTCCGATCCTTTTACCGCTGAAAGAGCGGCGGGATCGATTCCGTATTTCACTGAATTGTTCATCAGAGAAAGATCGTTCCGCAGGTCATTGCCCGAAACATCCGAGAACGCTTTGTCGATCCCTTCGGTATTGAGGCATGATGTGCCGAAGAAAAGTGTCTGCTTGTCGCCCACGTCGTGGACCGCATCCTTCGTGGAATAATATGATCCTATCAGGTTTCCCTGCCAATACAGCCGGCCTCCGTCATTCATCCAATCGAATATCATGTCGGTGGGATTGCCTGTGTAGATCATATCGGGCAACGCCCCCGATATCACCACCAAACCTTTGGCATACTGTCCCGAAGCCGTGTCCCGTTCCATCGCCTCCGATAAATCTTCTGCATTCAGAACAGTGACCTTGACTGCGCCTCTGTACTCAAGCTGCCTCACGAGTTGTTCCACATAATATCTTTGGTCAAGCGGTTTGGCGCCTATGGGGACCGGAACATCCTCGTAATTTGATTTGTAATTCTCATCGAAATAGATGTAGATCTCGGTCATTGCAGCCATATCGCCGTTGTCCATTACGATAACTGCGTATGTCTCCGAACCTTTGGCGGAAACAGAATATGATATTACTCCGTTTTCGAATTCGACATCGGAAGAGTACTTTCCGGGGCCGGTGGTGTAGACCGCTACTTCCCCTATTATCACGACTGCCAATACCAAAACCGCAATGACCTCTATTGTCCTGTCAAATTTCACTGCGTTCAATCCTCCATTTCAAAGAGAACATTATTTCGATCCATGCGAATGGTTCCGCACATTTCCAACGGTCGTTCCTTCAACGCAAATCCGAGTTTCACACATCGACAAAACTTTGCTGCTGATCTCGTTCCCCGAGAAATTGACTTGGTGTAAATGAGAATTTTCTTCAAAGACAACATCGGGAAGAAGTTCAACAGAATCAGATTAAAGAGGATTTCCTATTATTTAATCCCTATCAGACAGCTTCGCTAACAATATTATATCTGCTACACATTTATCGCGTATCCACAGAAAAGGGATGACGGGAACAATATTATGGATATCAGCGGCTGGCTTGTGAGTATATTCGGTGACAATGAATGGGGAATGCTACTTTGCGTGTTCCTTGTGTTTCTGATAGATGCGTTCATATTCCCCACATTACCCGAGGTCTTCTTCGCTGCCGGTTATATTCACAACCCGAACATGATCTACGGACTGGAACTTCTTTCAGTTGCGATAATCGCGGAAATAATCGGGATAATGACCTTGTACCTCATCGTTTCCAGGATAAGGATCCCTGTAAGAATAGAAAGGATCGCGACAAAATACACGGACTTCCTGATACTGAGCGACGAACGGCTTCTTCTGCTGAATCGGGTGGCCCCCATGATACCGTTTGCGGGCGCATTCATTGCGATAATGAAGTGGAACATAAAGAAATCGATGATGTACGTTGTGATAGGTTGCGTCGTAAAGTACGGCCTGATCCTGCTGATGAGCGAGATGTTCCACAATTACTTCGAAAGCAGCATCGCCCAGGTAATGACCCTGGTCTTCGTTATCGTGGTGATCATCGTCAGCTTCATTGCATCCATCATCGTGAAGAAAAGACGGGGGCTGAGCACTTGAAGATCGTCGATGTCAATCCGTTCTTCTACCCTTTCGAAGGAGGCATCGAACATCGGATGCATGATACGAGCAGGCTTCTTTCCCGAAGAGGGCATGATGTCACGGTTCTGACCAGCAGACTTCCGGATACGAAAGAAGAGGAAACTGTGTCTGAAGGATACAAAGTGATTCGTCTCAAATCGAAATTCATCAATGTGTACAACCCTCCGTTCGTAACATCGAAGAATATACTCGAAACGATCGAGTCATTAAACCCGGATATCGTGAATTTCAACTACAGGTGGGCTCCCAGTTACACCAAGGATCTGAAAAGATACGATGGGAAGAAAGTGTTCACTTATCATAACGTATGGGGAGAAGGTACAGGAATGCAAGGATCGTTCTCCATGATGAACGACAACCGGTTCAAAAAATGCCTTTCCACGTTCGACCACATCATTGCGGTAAGCGACTTCGTGAGAGATGACCTGATCTCGCGCGGGTATGCCCCGGGATCGGTGACCACCGTTCAAACAGGATTATCCATGTTTCCCGACCTCGGGAACAGTTCCGAAGAAGATTTCATACTCTCTCTGGGACGACAGGTGAAGACCAAGGGACTGAAATATCTTGTAGAGGCCATGAAGAACGTGGATCATAAACTCATCATGTGCGGAAAGGGGCCGGAATCGAGCCGTCTCTCAAGACAGATCAAGAAACTTGGTCTCGATGACAGGATCGAGATGAGGGGCTGGGTCAGCAACGAAGAGAAAGAAAAACTGATGGCCTCATGCAAGTTCTTTGTCATGCCGTCTCTTTTCGAATCGCTTGGACTTGCTGCGATCGAGATGCTCTCATACGGCAAACCTGTTATCTGTACCGATGTGAACGGACTGCCCGATACGGTAAGAGACGGTGGTGTGATCATTCCGTCCAAGAACCCCTCGGCTCTTGCGAATGCAATTAATGATCTGATCATGGACGATAGCGAACGCGGAAGTAAGGGAAAAATGGCCGCGGCCCGCGCTCAAGCATACCGATGGGATGACCTTATTCCGAAGATAGAAGAGATCTACCTCAAGGTCATTTCCGGAGATTGTTGAAAGATATTCGGAAAAACCGATTCAACTGTCAGCTTTCTTTTTTGAGAACCACAGTCTGGTCGTATCCGATATCTGCCGAACCGAATATTTTCCCAGCAGGATATATCCTATGATCACCATTATAATTGCTCCCGCTGTATCCGCTCTCAGATCGTAAAGGGTATCCGTTACTCCGTAGACCATGTAACTGGTGCCCGTAATGATGTCGACATATCCCTCCATGATCTCCCATACGCCCCCAAGACATATGCCTATCAGAAGCTGCATGGCAAGTATTCCTTTTCTTGAACCCAACGTTACATGCCCGGGAGAATGCGATTCCAGAACACAGAGACCCAGGAAGACCACGGCTGTCACGCACATCGACGAAATGCAGTGTGCAACATCTCCCCACCACGAGACCCTGAGATACATTCCGAAGAACATTGATATCGAATAATAATACAGATTGAAGGCCAAAAGCGCGGTGAACCACAAAGGCATCCTGACGATGTTGAAATACCATAACAGCAAAAGTATCATCACGACCGATCCGACCGCGAAGAAAGTGGATATAAGATATTCCGAAGGATGTCCCGCTTCCAGCCCGGGAGCCAATTCCAGAAAGGTCATGGTCAGGAAGAACCCGTATGTCAGCGCGACTATCAGAATAGCTATCAGACATATCCTTTTACCTTCTTCTTCAGAATACGCCCTCATCTTTTCACCCCGCACGTTTCCTCTTTCAACACGAACCGTTTGCGTTTAGCTATCCTTCCGATAACAACACCGACGACTATTGACAGCATTATGCCGGTTATCATCGAGGCTATTACCTCAACCGTCGCAATTTGTTCGGAATCAATCTGAACGGTGTAGAAAATGGATACAACTATCCATGCCAAGACCTCTTGTGCACATGTAATGAATACGGGTAACCCGGAAAGTAACGGATAATTATATTTTGCCCTCGTGGTCACTGCCAGCGTCTCCAATATCAAAAAGGAGACAGGATATGCCGCCACCCAATACAGTATACCGGAAACATGACCCCATATCACTCTGTCCACAGTGCCCGGAACGTAGGGGAACGCCGACATCACAACGACTCCTGCCACGGTCATTACTGCGGCAATAAGTGCTGTCTTCGGATTCACGACTATTTTGTATGTGACAAGGAGTGCTGTCTTATTATTCACGATTCTCCTGTATGAGTTCAACAGCTCTATGCACAGGCACACTGCCGCGATGAAGGAGATTGCGGCGAATATCGGCAATTCGTTCCATGCTCCGTATATTATCACGACGACGAACATCACCAATGCCGTTACCGAGCCGACCCTTCCGTCCATATAACCCCTGCCATATAGAAACATGGATAATAACGTTTCACCTCTCTCTGAGCAGAATCTTTAATTAGTTAATCGCATCCCCTATGTAGAGCGGTGCTACCGAATGGTCGATATCAAGGGTCTGATGACAAAACACAGAGAGGCTCTCCTCTACGTGATCTGCGGAGGATTCACCACACTGTTGACATGGCTGTCTTACGCTGGATTCGTTTGGCTCGGCATTGATATCAACATCAGCAACATTCTGTCTTGGACCTGCGGTATCCTTTTTGCATTCGTTGTCAACAAATGGATAGTTTTCAACAAAAGGTCTCTTGAAAGAACTGTTGTGGTAAGAGAGTTCACCTCGTTCCTGGGGTCAAGGATCTTCACCGGAATAATAGCTTTTGTCCTATTCCCGGTACTTGTCGCTTTTGGCCTCGGCGGAGACCTTTACGGAATTGAAGGGGGCTTTGCAAAGATCATTGTCATGGTGATCGAAATAGCTCTCAACTGGGTCTTCAGCAAATACTACGTGTTCAAGCAAAAGTCCGATAACCCGGCATCGTAAAAAATTAATGGATTTTTAAAAGGTTTTTGATCTGCATCAGTTGATGTAATCCAACCAATCGTCGTATTCCGACACTTTCCCCATTGCGATATCATGGAATTTCGCGTGGATCCTCTCGGCGACCTTTCCGATCTTTCCGTCACCCACTATCCTTCCGTCAATGATCGTAACAGGTACGACCTCCGCTGCCGTTCCGGTCATCCAGACCTCGTCTGCCGTATTGAGCTGCGTTCTCGTGACCTCTGTTTCCAAGACCTCATATCCAAGGTCGCGTGCGATCTGTATCGTTGACTTTCGGGTAATTCCTTCCAATATGCACTCTGCGGAAGAGGGAGTCATTATTCTTCCGTCTTTGTAGATGAAGATGTTCTCTCCCGTACACTCCGCAACATGTCCGACCGAGTTCAGCATGACCGCCTCGTTGGCTCCCTGACGGACCGCTTCCCTTTTTGCCAAACAGGATGTGACATATGTTCCGTTGACCTTAGCTCCCGCGGGACCGCACAGGTTATCCGGCCTTTGCCACGATGATGTTATGAGCTTCGCTCCTTCGGTCCCTGCTTTACCCAGATACGATCCCATTTTGATGCATGTTATCGAAAAGCTTGCCGGTACGTTGACGGGGTTCAATCCGACCTCTTCGCCGCAAAGGAATATGCACGGCTTAACGTAATCTACATCCTTGTTCGCCTTGACGGTGTCCTTTATCGCTTTCATTATATCATCGAATCCGTAGGTCTTGCCTCCGAATTCCAGGTCGAATCCCATTACCTTGCATCCGTCCATAAGTCTTCTGACGTGATCCTTGAGTCTGAACACGGCAGGCCCCTTGGGCGTCTGATAAACCCTTATTCCCTCGAAGACGCCGGTTCCGTAATTCAAAGCATGAGCCAGGACATGGACTCGCGCGTCTTCCCACTTGACGAGCTTTCCGTCAAACCAAATAAATTCCTTCTTTTCCATCACTATTCCTTCTGTGATAACTGATTGAGATCAGAGTGCGTTCAACGCCTTGACGTATTTTTCCGGCTTACTGCGGTCGATTATCTCCTCGACCTGCGCCGACCCTCCGACCACTCCGACATTACCGCTGGATGTGGACATCAGAGCATATGCTGACTGCCCCGATTCCGGTATCATTTCCGCCCAGTACACATCTTGCAGTTTCTGGATCTTTCCCATGGCCGTGTCCGCCGCCTCTTTGCCTATGACCGACAAGACCATTCTTGATTTACCGGGAAGTTCGCATTTCCCGACTACTATGGTTTCAACGTTGATCTTGTTGCGGGTGAACTCACCCATCACTCTCTGCATAACGCCGAACTCATTCTTGACTATCAAGGAAATTACATGCATTTTCAAACCCTCAAAAATGCTAATGTCGATGCCCATATTTTATATAATCGTCGTTCAGGTTTCTTAAAAAACCGCATTTTAAGGCCCATCTGAAAACGACAAACAAAAAGACGGTCTTGCACGAACATCGGATCGCACTGAAAATGTTCATACGACGACCGAATCGATCATGATCGTATGTCTCTCGACAATACCTTGTTCAGCAAAACAATATCATGAAATTGACCGCAGAAAGTGATTATCACGTTCTAAACTGCAAAAAAGAACATTCGATATTGGAAAATCCACTCAAGATAATGACTTTATATATTGTCGCATGGTTTGGTATATGAAGTCAATACAGTTCAGAACATTTGGGGGTAGCACATTGTCATTGAGGATTGACATGCATTTGAAAGAAACGATCACACAGATTCATATCCGTTCTTCATGGACCTGTAGTGTGAACGAAAATCATTCAGGGTCGATATGTTGCACGAAAGGATAACCAACCTGCTGACTTCCGCTCGGACTCTTTCAATGTCCAAATTGGACATCAGAATGTTCTTCATTGTGTCCCTGATCCTTTCGGTGTTCTTCGTATACTTCGTAAGTGTTTCCGAGCGATGGTACGACGTAGGCGATTACTTCGGCCATATGAATAATATTTTTGCAGGAATGATACCTTATCGTGACTTTACGTTCGAATACCCTCCGTTCTCGATAGTGTTCATGGCAATACCCAGACTGTTCACTTCCGACGAGTACGTGTATTGTCTCATCTATTCGGCCCTGACATTCATTTTCTTCATTATCGGAATGATATACATCTCGAAGATATCAAAAATGTATAACCTGACAAAAACCAACATGATGGCGTTTGTCGCATTCACGCTGATATTTGCGAACATATTCCTGTTGACGCGGTATGATATCTTTCCCACCACAATGTGCATAATCGCACTGTATTACTATCTTCAGAAGAAGTATTGCATGTCGTGGATCGTCATCTCCTTGGCGGTAATGACAAAACTGTTCCCGATATTCATTGTACCTTTCCTGCTGATCCCGTTCCTTTTGAGAAAGGATTGGTGTGGTGCCGTAAAGGGGATCTTAACGTGTGCCGCGGTCTGCATATTGGTATCGCTGCCGTTCATAATAACGGATCCTTCCACCGCGTTCGATTACCTTACTTATCATCTTGAACGGGGATTACAGGTGGAATCTGTTGCGGCCTCGTTCGTAATGATATTGAATTTCTTCGATCCGGGCATGATCTCTGTTGTACACGATTATGGATCCGACAATCTCACCGGTGCACTGCCGGATGCGATAGCTCCTCTGCTCAGCTACGGGTTCATCTTGATCTTCATTTTATTCCTGGGCTGGGTGACCTTCAAATTGTACGAAAGAAGAAAGTCTATGGATCAGGAATTACTCCAAAAAATGGCCATACTCGCGGGTGTGGCGGCGGTGATGATCTTCCTTGCACTGAGCAAAGTATTCTCCGCACAATTCGTGATCTGGGCAATTATGCTCTTGGCATTCACTCAATTCTCTGTTTTCGACCATAAATTGAGATTTGAGATACTTCTGCTGACCTTGGCATATGGGATTCTCTCGGCGATCAATGGCTTATTCACATGCGGAGATCTGGAATTCTTAAGTAACGGTTCCGTATTGGTTGTCTCTCTGAGGAACATAATACACATAATGTTGATAGTATGGATTGTTCGCCTCTTCGTAAAGTCGATTAAAACCGCAGATCTGACCGTAAAACGCGATTTCTCCGTAGTTACAGACGAAAACTCATCGAATGAACCATGATATACAGACAAGCTATCAAATATTCCATATTCATTTGTAATAGAGTTAGCAATGATTTTCAGAGATGAAAGCGAGTGCGTTCCGTGGAAGAATGCGTGTAAAGCGTTCTTCACAATACTTATCATAGGATTGGTGATAAGACTCGTACTTATGCCCATTACCTCCTCTCCGTTCGATATGGGGGCAGGATGGGCCGCCATAATGGACGGAACATACAGCGGAGACACCATTTACGAATCCGGGTGGTATTTCTATCCGCCTGTATGGGGCTATATCCTTTCGATACTCTCCGGCGTTGCGGACCTCATAGGAATGGGTTCGTTCGGGGCTGTCTTCCCATCGATCTACGACGGTCAGATCCTGACGGTAGGACACGGTCTGCTGACCAATCTCGGATTCAATTTCCTTGTCAAGATACCGGCACTCATATTCGATGTCCTGACGGGTTTTGTGGCATATGTACTTGTAAAGAAACTGACGGGCAGCCAAAAGAAAGCTGTGATCGGATTCGCATTATGGTTCCTTGCTCCTGTCGTCATCATGTCCGGTTCCATGCTGGGTATGTTCGACAGCATAATGATATTCCTGATGATGCTTTCTCTGCTGACGTTCATGAAAAAGAAATATTTCCTTACGGGAACCTTGATGTCGATAGCATTCTTCACGAAAATATTTGCTATCTTCCTGATCCCCGTCATGGTAGCATACATCATATCCGAACGCGATGTCGATCTGAAAGAACGATACAAGAACCTCCTCTATGCTTCCTTAGGGTTCGCTTTGATAGGGGTCTTGATCTATTTGCCCGCCATATTGACGGGAGAGTTCATGGACAGTCTCACCTTCTTCACCATGCGTAACGACACGTATGCCGATGCCGGCGGATTCCAGTTCAGTCCGACATTCAACAATGTCTTCTTCTACTTCCCATTGCTGATAGCCGCGTACATATTGATCTTCGTTTACATGTTCGCTCAGAAAGAGGACAGAGAGAAAAAATTCCTTTGGCTGATAGTGTTGAGCATAATACCGATATTCGCATTGCCGTACGTTGCGTACACGCCCACATACGGGATCACTCTTCTGCCGGCAATATTGATCCTGTTCTCGTTCAAGGGCAAGATAGCATACATACCGTGGATACTGGTGTTCTTGTTCCCTCTCCACGGGATACTTCATTATTGGGAAACCTTATTCTATCCTTTGGCAGCGTTCACCGATCTGCTAGACCTCAGCAGTATTGTAGAAAGATTCCCAAGCGGATTCTTCTATGATCTGGTCAACTGGATCACGTTCCTTCCGGGAATGTCGATCGTGATCATAATCGCCCATTATGTGGCAAAGAAAAAGGAGGTGTACCCCTGGATAAAGACCCGGCTAAGATTGGCATGATCGTACTTGTGGTGTTCATTACCGTTGTACTCCTCGGACAGTTCATTTCCTATAACAATCCGTATTACAGCAATTTCAGTGTCGAACGTGATGGTAATGATGCACGATTCAACATCGATTCCAACTTATCGCTGGATTACACCGCCGTATCATTGGATAACGGTAACCTGTATCAGATAGACCGATATGTCGCGTTCTATGATGATTCGTATCCCATGCCCGGCAGGAAAGACAAGACCTTGAATTCTTTGAATTGGCTCCGGCACGATCTGGAAAAATATCGTGTGGAACTTCATATCGAAGAGATCCCTGAGATAATGAAGGTCGTTACTGAATTGGATACGAAGACCGCTTTAATCTTCGCCACGGGAATGCTTCCGGCGGAGATATACGACGGAACGCCAAACTGCCCTCTGTTCGAATGGTTGAAGGCGGGAGGGGTCATGTATTGGATGAACGGGAAGATCGGGAACACGTATGCGGAACAGGGAGCATCAGAACTTCGGAATGTCTCGGATCCAGACATATTATTCTTCGGCACCAGCGATGTTGTGAGAAAGGACACAGGGAACGTTTACGCCAGAAATCTCACCGACGGCAGCCTCACGGATGCACTGAAGATATACTTCAACGAATGCACCAACGGAGTGGACCTGAGTAAATTGACCACAGGTTCCCTCGGACTGGACTACACGCACGAAAATTACTCATCGGTCGCGTTCATAGAATATCATGACGGAACCGGAATGATATGCAATCTGGGAGGGACATTGGATCACGATACAGCTCATTCCGTTGCACAGACCATTGCACCCAGCTTAACGTATACATCAACAGTTGTCGACCATCACAACGGACAGATCAGTAAGGATCCCACGGGAATGCTGCAATGTGCCGCGGGAGAAGCTACCATATTCATCTTCGTCGGCATAATGCCCGTAATCGGCGGTCAATGTTTCAAGATTTGATAAGAGATCTGACACTGTATGCATCAGTGACTTCTTTTAACTGGCACATATGATGTTCTTCCCCTCGTACCTTATGGTCTTATTGGTTCCGACATCAAACACACCACGAAAAAAACAGGATCGGAAAAAATTAATTCCGTTATTTTTATCCGAGTTAAGTCTAAATATCGAAAATAGGATGATGAAAGCGACTGTTGTGAGAAATCCAATTTGCCTAAATTATGTGTGAGGTTTAAAGATGAAATCCAGCAAAATCATCACGGCATTATTCATAACAGTAGTCGCTGTTGTTCTGATCGGAGAAGCCTACGTATATGTCTTTGCGGACAACAAACACACATCTGACATCACCTTTGACAACGACGGCATAGACTATTCCGTATCTTCGACCGGTTCTGAAATATATTCTGTGCTGGTCTTAGACAATAACGGTTTTGGACTTTATGACAAATTGTATATATATTACGATGAAAAGTATCCGTCGAACGTTGAGAAAGTTCCGGTGCCTGTAGGGGCCAAAGCGTTCACGGAAAAATACTATATCTCTCAAATAATGAGTATGCTGAATTACAGGGGCATCCACGATATTACAATATTGGATGCCGACGATCTTGCGAAAAAAATGTTATCCGAAAGCAAAGAAAAATGCAACAGCGGACTCATAATGTTATCCGGCGTAATGCCGGACACGATATACAAAGGGCATTCGGACGACCTCATATTCTCATGGTTAAACAACGGCGGCCGGTTATATTGGGCAGGTAACATACTTGGCGCGTGGTATTCCACCTCTTCCGACATTGTCGAAGTTGATACGGACTATCAAAAATTATTCTTCGGCACAGAATGCCTGAACACAGATAGTAACGATAAAGCCGAAGACGATATCATCACCAACAATTATCGGTACAGTCTTTCATTGATGAACAATGATATGAGGTACGGCATCAACGCCGCGAACCTCGACCCAAGCACTACTCTTGCCGTAGGTTATACGGACGGAACATATTCCAGCATCGTGCTGACCAAGTACGGCGAAGGGATGTTGTGTGTTCTGGGAGGAGCATACAGCAGCAATCAACGTCACGATCTTGCACAGGTCGTTTCTTCCGGAATATGTTATCTCACTTCCGCCGAACCGGTCGGCCACGATACAGGTTCGATCAGGATCAACACCGTGACCGGACATATTCCTATTAACTACAGTAATGATCACAATTATGTCGTGTACATCTATTATGGTGGCTATTATCCAACATACGGCAAGAATTTGGAGATAGTTCGATGAAAAGAGTGAATTTGTTTCAGAAGAAAACAGATTCCTCTGTCCCGTTCTTGTGTAAGATCGTCATAATCACTCTGATAATCGGGATACTGTTGAGATTGTTGATCGGATTCTTTACGACCCATATCTATGACGTATATCACTGGGGAGTGGTCATCCAAAATATCAACAGCGGAAACGGCCTATACGAGATCACCGGCTATTTTTACACCCCGGTATGGGGATATATCATGGGAATCGTATCGATGTTCCAGGATTTCATAGGCGTGGATCTTATCGGCACTCATGTGACCGAACTGTTGTTCTTCGATGACATTGCATGGTATTTCACATCGACCGTCACAACGCCTGAATTCAACATAACCCTGAAATTCGTATATTTGATCAGCGACATGATCGTAGGTTACCTGATATTTTGGATAATTCGCGATGTGACGAATGATCAAAGAAAAGCCGCGATCGGTTTTGCATTGTGGTTCCTATGTCCGCTGGTAATAGCTTCGGGTTTTGTTGTCGGAATGTTCGATACGATATCCGCGCTTATGACCTTGCTGTCCATCATCCTGCTCAGAAAAGGAAGATACTTCGAATCCGGAGTGCTCTTCTCCATGGTCACGCTCCTTAAGTTCTTCCCTGGATTCTTCATATTCATATTCATCGCATACATAATGAAGAAGCACAAAGACGACGGTTTACAAAGGATCAAAGTAACATATTTCATATTGGGGATCGCGATCACTTCGTTCATCTTATTCCTGCCCCAAATACTTGACGGAACGATCGCTGACTGTTTCTTATTCATCACTTCACGTATCTCGGAAGGAACGGTAGGAGATGCCTCGGGAGGGTCATTTATCGAGAAGTTCGCGATACTTAGCTATGTTCTGACGATCTTCGTATCGATATATTACAGCCGCAGAATATACAAAAAAGATTCGGGAGGACTCGATGGGTTATTCTTTAACGCCGTTTTTGTGACGACCCTCATCATGTTCCTCTATCCTCCGTTACCGCAATACATACTGCTGCTGCTTCCGTTCTTTATATTCGCACTGCTGAAAGATAAAAAATATCGCATTCCGTTCTGTTTGGTGGTCATCGGAGGTACACTGCAGGCTGTAGGCGCCGGACCGATAGACTTCGCGGCAGTTGCCGTCTATACGGATATGATGGATCTGGATTCGCTGATCCAAACGATCACGGGCTGGATATCTGATTCCCCTTCGTATTTGCACCTGGTGTCAAGTGGCGGACAATACCTTGCTTATGTAGGACTAATAACAACATTGATAGTTCATTTCAATGAACAAATCAAGAATGCCGCGGGTAAAATAATCAATCGGAAAAAGAACAAGACAAACGGATCCGACAATTGATCTTTGAGTATTCGTGCGTTGTTGCAACCAGTCATGTTGTTCCCGATCGGGTCGCCTTCGACGATCATCACGAAAAAAACATTTGCTCATTTTCTGATTTTTTAGGGCAAATAAAAGAATATACAAGCAACAATCTTTATTAACAGTAATCATACATGCACAGTGTATCAGATGTGCAGGCAATGCGTCCAAACGCTGCCCCTGTATTTGGGATTGGGATCAAATGACGGAATACATCAGGTCTAAAGCGCCGCTCAGGATCGGCCTTGCAGGAGGAGGGACAGATGTCGACCCATATGCCTCGGAAAGAGGGGGATATGTTTTTAACACTACTATCAACAAATATGCATATTGCACTTTGACGCCTGTCAACAGCAAAGAGATCACCGTAGAGTCTCACTACTACGGAAGGTACAAAGCATCCTTGAAGAACGGTCCTCTGAAACTCGATGGGAACATGGATCTCATCAAAGCGGTGAGCAATTATTTCGAACTAGATCACGGTTTCAGGATGCTGATCCATTCGGATGTCCCTGCGGGTTCCGGACTCGGCGGATCTTCCACGATGATGGTGGCGATGATATCCGCGATCGCAAATTGGATCGAGAGAGACATGACGAAGGATGAGATAGCCACATTATCCTATCATTTGGAGAGAGAGGTCATCGGACTCAAAGGCGGAAGGCAGGATCAATATGCAGCCTCCTACGGGGGATTCAATTATGTTAAAATAGACAAGAGCGGCGTAAGTGTGGAGCCGGTACAGATCGAAGATAAGATTGTTAGCGAACTTCAATGCCGTTCCGTTCTCTGCTACACGAAGATCTCCAGGGATTCCGCGGACATCATCAGCACACAGATCGAATCGTCCAAAAAAGGATCGAACATAGAAGCTTTGGACCGCTCCAAGGATCTGGCTCTGAACATAGGCGAAGCTTTGAAACAAGGAGACATTGAAAGATCCGGTAAATTGCTTGACGAGGCTTGGGTGTACAAAAAACAATTCTCCAACAACATTTCGAACAAGCACATAGATAAGTTGTACAATGTTGCCAAGAACAGCGGTGCGATCGGAGGAAAGGTCTCCGGTGCAGGCGGAGGCGGATTCATGTATTTCATCTGCAGATACGACAAAAAGCCTCAGGTTGCCGAAGCCCTAAAGAAGGCGGGAGCCGAGATAACGGATTTCATGTTTGATCCCGAAGGCGTCAGATATTGGAGAGCGAATGATCACAAGACGTAACGTCTTCAATCTATCTTTTTGATCTTGCTGTAGAATTTTGCGAGGAACCTTCCGACTGAACCGCATTGATGAAACGTTGTTACAACAACCTTTGAACTTATGTGCGATTCTCCTTCCGCTCTTTTCCCGAATTTGTAATAAACATTTGATATCGTTATATCGCGGGGGCCGAATTTCAAAAGATCCAACAGTACTTTCCACCCCTGCATTTCCAGTTCGCCCCAATTGTCTTTTATCACAGGCACAAAAACATCTGTTCTGCCTGCGATCAGACCGCTCATGACATCTCTCGACATCTTCTTCCTTTTCACAAAAAGATACATGTCAGCAAAGATATTGAACGCCCAGGAACCTGCCCAGCGGACGAATCCGAGTGCAAACCTGTCTTCTCTTACCCCTATGCAAAGGTCGCATCCTTCTTCCATTTTCTTGAACATGTCGCCCAATGCACTCGGAGGATGCTGAAAATCACAATCTATCGTCATAAAATAATCGGTACTCGCTTCGACGATCCCCTGTAAAACGCTTGCGGCAAGTCCTCTCTCTTCAGGTTTCCGTGTCACGAGTCTTGTCTTCGGATCGTTCAATTCCTCGATCAGTCGCTTGGAACTATCGGTGGAATTATCGTCCATGAAAGTTATGTGAAAATCCGGATAATGCTCCCTCAGACATTTCGCCATATTGACGATATTCTTCTCTTCATTGTAAGTCGGGATAACCACTGTACATGTTCCTGCCATTGAGTACCAAGGGCAGGAACAATAAAGGATTATTTTATACTACTGCAAAGAAATCGTATGTCAAGCTGCGATCTAATTCTCCAGGATCTTGTTAACAGCGTCGGAAAACGTGAACTTCTCGTTCACGATGAATGTCATAAGACCCAGCTTGCTTCCCAACTGAACATCGTGTTCCTGATCTCCGATCATAAAGGATGTCAGAGGATTTATCGGATGTTTAATGAATGCCTGCTCTCCCATTCCTATCGCGGGTTTGCGGCAACCGCAATTCTCGTCCGGATGATGGGGGCAATAGAATATGTCATCCAAATGCCCGCCTTCGGCCTTTATCAGCTGGCACAATCTTTCGTGGATCTCTGCGAGTTTTTCATGTGTGAGCAGTCCTCTGCCTATTCCTGACTGATTCGTCACGAGAATGACCTTGTATCCCGCGTCATTGAGTTTCTTGATGGAGCCTGCGGCACCCGGCAGAAGTTTTATCTTTTCGGGATCCGCACAATACGGAACGTTGACGACAATCGTATCGTCTCTGTCTATCAACACCGCTTTGACCCCGAACATCTCACGTTCGACTATTCCGCATATCGTATGACATGCGACGAGATATCCTTCCTGGACCCTCGGCGTCTCTTTTGTTGGGATTATCACTGCGATGTCTGCAATCTCTCTCATCTTCCCCTGATCTCCCGTGAAAGAGATCGTTTTCGCACCCTTCAGTTTGGCTGCTTCCATTGCTAAGATCACATTCTTAGAATTTCCGGAAGTGGAAAGACCGACGACAATGTCTCCTTTCCTGCATATAGCCTCAACCTGTCGTTTGAATACAATATCGTAAGTGTAATCGTTTCCGATGGCTGTCACCGGAGCGATATTGGAAAGGCAGACTCCTGCCATTGCGGGTCTGTCGAACGCATATTTCCCTGAGAACTCGGCGGCAATATGCTGAGCATCGGCGGATGATCCCCCGTTCCCCATGAATATTATCTGACCTCCCTGTCTTACGGAAGCAAGTATCATGTCTGCTGCCTTCCTGATGGAGGCGGGGTCTATCTTGGAAATTACTTCTGAGCTTCTTTTCAGCTCTGCAGAAATGAGATCGTTCATTTTTATTTCTCCGCAATTTACATCCGGGTCCGAACGTGAGATCGGTCGTATGCCGTGAATTGTGATTCCACCACTACTTCCACCTTATAAATCTATTTGCAAGTAAAATGATATATCTTTTCTATGCACCCATCGATTCTTCTCAAAATACGTTGTTGCGTACCACTTTCTCTCCGGCCTTGACGACCGTACCGTCACCCAGGACCGAATTCTCTATGTGAGCTCCCTTGTGAACAACACAGCCTTCCCCGAGGATGCTGTTCTCTATCTTTGCGGATGTTATCTCGCAGCCGTTCATGATCAGTGAATTTGTTATTTTGCTGTCTTCGATCGTACATCCGTCCAACGCAACGACCACCGTGAGTTCGGAATCGTTCACCCATGTGTCATCGCCGAAATACAATGGTTTCTTCACAACGGAGGACTCGGAATATTTGCCGCCCCAGATTATCTCGTCGTACATTTTGGATGCCATATGGAGATTTACCCCCAGCAGATCGGCGGGACGCCCGACATCCCTCCACGTACCTTTCAGCAAGAATCCCTGTATCCTGTCGCCTCTGGTGAGGAGTATCGGCATGAGGTCCTTCGAAAAATCAAAGAATGTACCCGGAGGTATGTCTGCAAGCACTTCTCTGTTGATTATGTACACTCCCGCGTTTATCAGGTTGGAAAAGACCTCTTCCGGTTTGGGCTTCTCTTTGAACTCCAGTATTCGGTTGCTTTCATCCAATCTCGCGATCCCGAATTCACACGGGTTGGTCACTTCGGTCAATGCTATTGTCACTTTCGATTCGGATGAGAAGTGTGCCTCGATCTCATCTCTCAAACAAATGTCTGCGAACACATCGCCGTTCGCGGCAACGAAAACCTCGTCCAGTTTATATTCGATCTGTTTCATGGCCCCGCCGGTACCCAGCGGTTCGTCCTCGTAGGAATATTCTATCCTTATGCCGAGATCCGAACCGTCCCCTATCGCGTTCACCATCTGAGCGGATTTATATCCGCATGCCAGTATGATCTCCTTTATCCCTGCGCTCGCGAGAGATTCTATCAAATATCTCAGACACGGTTTGTTCAGGACCGGTAATATCGGTTTTGGTTTATTGTTCGTCAGGGGCAACAGCCTTGTGCCTTTGCCTCCGACCATTATGACTGCTTGTCTTATTTCTGCCGCCATAGATTTCCCCCTGAACGTGGGATTGCTACCTTATATTTAAAAACTCATCGATTTGGCGTGACAGACCATACAAAAATAACATTTCACACTCGAATATCAGGTCAGCCTGACCACATTCGTTCCGGGCGTTACCCCCAGCGATTCCGCGACCGGCACACATTTGGCTTTCATCAGATACGCAACCGGTGCTTTGAGTGATACATCCGACAAAGATTCGTAGTTTGCCATTCCCTTTGCTATGATGATCAATGCATCTTCCATATTTTTCTTCAGGTCCCTGCCGATGCAATCCATATCTACCCCTATGGCGAAAGCACCTGTCGTAAGCATCTCATCCACTTCCTTATCCAAACCCGTACGGACGGCATCACCGTATGTAACATCGTTCAATATCGCTTCCCCTCTGACGACCCCGACGACCTTCCTTCCCAATTTCTTTATCTCTCGGATCAGTACCTTGTCCAGCTGGGATTCGCCGCAGTTATCAAAAATGTAAACCACCGTTCCGTCCCTGTTAAGGATCTCTTTCACCGCTTCCGTATCATCAATACCCAGATCCTGATCCAAAAGCGTTTCGAACAGCTCTTCGAATTCGTTCGGATCATCAATCGCGATACCTGATCCGAAATCCATGATATTGCCTATTATCGATATCTTTATCGCCGCACGGATCTTGTCTTTCGAATCAGCAACATATCTTTCGGATATTTCCATATATTTCGACATGACCTCATCGGCCCTTATCTTAAGTTCCAGATACGGGTCCGCGACACCCAACGCATCATAGGCTTTTCTGTGAACCATCGTGGCGATCTTTGCCGAGTTCATTTCCCAGGAAATGTTCTTTCCGTATTCCTTGAGTGCAGCTTCGACCGCCTCGAATTCCCTTCCGTTGTTCGGTAATCTTGATTGGAATACCACTCTTTTCATGAGGCAGGGAACACAGGCAGACTGTATCTTCATGCATTATCCAACACCTGCAATATGATAACTGTTTCGTCACTTACATCTGGATATCAACAATTGTGCTCCTCGAATTATTTTCCTTTGGTTCTTGATCGCTTATTTGCGTAATCTGCATACTGAGCGCGCGTCATGCCGCCGTATTTTAAATTAAAATCATCATAGGTTATGCCTGGTGACAAATTAAAAAACTTGAATGCTTCTTTCGGTATTGTTTTGTCTTCTTTCTGAGTGTCATGACCTGGACATTCCAGTAACCTTTCATCCACACCGCCGTACACAGCATGTCTGAGAAATCTGTTGTTATCAATTGCGTCTGGTACCTTACCGTGATTATGAATGACTATCATGCCCGGGCCCCAACAAAATCTGAAATATCTTTTCTTGAGTTCAAGAGATTCCCCTATCTGTATCGGAAAATCTACATCGTTTTCTTCAAGCATTTTATTCCCTATTATCTCATACCTGCCCCAGATCACAAGGCCATCGGCCATTATGAATGTTCGAGACAATTGGTGAGAACAGATATCAGACAACAGCATTTTCTTATCTTTCGTTTTAACGAGATACAAACGTATGAGCAAGGGTACACACATTGTACTGTCCAGCGCATGTTCCGGAGGAAATAACCCATCTTTTTTCATTTCTCGGATCTGTCCGATTATCAATCCGAATCCATAATGCTCTCTATCTAATTCAAATCGGAAAACATCTCCATTGAAATATTTCACGGTTTTATGCTTTTCATTTCTCATCTTCTCCACTTTTTCAAAGTAGTCCGGAGGACATGTGGAAATGTAATCTTTGAGCCATCCTTTATACTGTTCAAAACTTTCCAAATTCTCGTAACCTGTTATCGGCAACTCCAGACAATTCCTGTTGTTCCTCGCTCGTACTTCGGAGGTATATTTTCTTTCACCCCATTCAAAGGCAAGATTCATGGAGAATGTGCATCCTGAAGGATTGATTGATGACACAGATGTGAAATTTAATTTTTTTTCTTTACCTTTGGCTGTCTGAGGAAGTACGAATTGACGATCACGTGTGTGTATCTCTATGTCAGACTCTTGATACCTGACATATGGGTCATCATAATATGAAATTGTCTTTTTGATCGTATTTCCTTCAAAATATACCACATATCCTTCTTTTATTGTTATCTCGTCCCATTGGTCATCAACAGGATTCATACCAAAATAAGGTCTCTCTTTATTGTTCAACACGAGATCTTTGAAAGATTTCATTGCAGTGGTATCATCTTGCACAATATATCCTTCTATCCAAAAAAAAAAGAAAAAGAATGTTCATCAAATATTGTAACAATAACCTTTTCCTTTATATACAGGAAATAGCATCGCTCGAATCATGGTAAAAGACAAAATTTGCTCTTCATGTGGTAAGAGGCTTATCGGGCACGGTAACACCACATTCAAATGCCCCAAATGCGGAAAGTCTACGATAGGAAGATGCGACCAATGCCGTGACCAGAGCGTTTCGTACGAATGCACAGAGTGCGGATTCGTCGGTCCTTAAGGTGAGAACATGGGACAGATCGTAGCCACGTACGACCTCATGCCGGAAAGCACCGAGATCGATCTCGAGAATGTCGTAAAGTCAATATCCGGCATAATCCCCGCAGGAGTGAAGATGTTGGAAACAAAGATTGAACCCGTTGCTTTCGGATTGAAGAAGGTCAATGCGGGATTCGTTATCGATGATTCCGATGATTCCATCGGCGACAAATTGGAACAGGCCCTCAGATCCATCTCCGGAATCGAGAACGTCGAGTGCGTTTCCAATACGGTTCTCTAAAGTTCTTTTGAAACATAAGAGTGTCGAGCACACTCTTGGTTTCCCTCTTTTGATAATCACAACAATAAAATTTTATCGCACTGATTTATTCTTGATGTGATGAACAAAATTAAAGTGGTATTCTTTGCACTGTTCTCATTATTGTTCATCGTAGGAATCTGGCTCAATGATGTTTTCGTACTGATCAGCATCACTGCCACATTTTTTGCACTGTGTTCATATTTACTTACCAATGAATCGATAAACAAACGTGAAAAGAACAGACCTACGGCCATGTTTTATTCGTTTGTGCCTGGGGCAGCACATATTTATTTACGACAATACAAACGCAGCGTCTCGTTCTTAGCAATGTATGGTGTGATAGGAATACTGTTCTTGTTGATGTTTCACATTGATGACAGTGGCTCTATCTTGGTTTTAACTTTCATCGGATTACTTTTCTGCGTAGCGTTCTTGTCGATGGTGGATACAGAATATGTTTGTAACACCCTGAATCTGCCTTACACAGGAGATGTTTACGAAGTTAGAATCAAGAATTATTTTTACTCGTATCTCGTATGCATCTTTCCGTTATTCATTCCACTTCTTGCTTCAACATATTATGTTTTTTCTGAAGAAACAAAAAACAATGACATGTACATTGTTACCACGATAATACTTCTGATGATCATCTTAATTTGGATCATTGGATGCGTGATATCAAAAAAGAAAATTCACAATAATCCACTGGAAAAATAAAAACAGAAAAAATGGGGTGTTACCCCCGGATTGTTTACTTGAATGCTGCTGCGCAGTCTGCGATGTACCCGTCGTCCATCATCTTCGCCGTGAGGCCCCTGGATCTTCTGATCATGTAATCGGCCCTGTCGAAGAGTTCCTGACGGCTGAGTTTCAGACGTGCCACTCCCTGCTCCTGTGCTTTCATTCCGACAGCAACAGCCTCTCTGGGGAATACTTCCATTTCGCTCATCGTCGGGATAATGTAATCCTCGCTGATTCCCTTCTCTTCCGCGCATTTCGCAAGTTCCGTTGCGGCGGCGATACACATCTCGTCCGTGATGGATTTCGCTCTCACATCGAGAACACCGCGGAATATCGCAGGGAATCCCATCGAGTTGTTTACCTGGTTGGGGAAATCGGAACGACCGGTGGCGAATATCCTCACACCGTGTTCTTTAGCTTCCCACGGCCACATCTCCGGGATCGGATTTGCCGTTGCGAACACTATTGCATTGTCTGCCATGCGGTCGCAGTATTCCGCAGGTATGGTCCCCGGGCCGGGCTTGGATGCCGCTATGACTATGTCCGCGCCTTCCATCGCCTCTTTTATGCCTCCGGTCTTGCCGGCTCCGTTCGTCTTCTGGCATATTTCCCATTTCTGTCTGAAATCATTCTCGACATCTGTCCTGGCAAGGTTCAATATTCCTTTTGAGTCGCACATACAGAGGTGTTTCGGACTGAATCCCGTTGCCAACAGAAGTCTTGCTATCGCGATGGATGCCGCACCCGCTCCGATGACGGCGATGTTCGCATCCTCCAATTTCTTTCCGACCAATTTCATGGCGTTTATGGCCCCTGCGACCTCTACGGTAGCGGTACCCTGCTGATCGTCATGCCATACCGGGATCTTGCAGTCCCTTCTCAGCTCATCGAGTATATCGAAACATTTGGGATTGGATATATCCTCTAGATTGATACCTCCGAACGACGGGGCTATGAGCCTGACCGTCTCTATGATCTTTTCCGGATCCTTTGTGTCCAAACATATCGGGACACTGTCCACTCCTCCGAGATATTTGAAAAGCATCGATTTGCCTTCCATGACCGGCATGGCCGCCTCGGGTCCGATGTCCCCCAATCCGAGAACACGGGTTCCGTCGGAAACGACCGCTACAGTATTCCATTTACAAGTGTGTTCGTACACCATGTCCGGGTTCTTTGCGATATCTTTACAAGGCTCCGCCACACCGGGGGAGTACCAAATGGCAAAATCACTGAAGGAACGTACACACGCCTTGGGTACCACTTCTATCTTACCGCCGTAGAACTTATGCATAACCATTGCGTCTTGTCCGGGCTTCTTCGCTTTCTCTAAACGCTCTTCTACCGTCATATCCTTGTCGTTTGTCATATTCCTAACTCCTTATTACTACGAATTTCGTAGTTTATCTTCGAATTACAAACACCTTGAACACACTATTCATATTTATATCTAAGTTATGTTTCCAAGACGTATATGTCCAAAGAAATCAAGGTCACCATTATCGATGGATACATCGACGACCCTGCCGCACTTGGAGTCCCCCCTTACATCTCTCCGATGATCAGAGCGGTGGCGGGTGCGGCAACGGATGCCGGCGGTTCCGTGACCTATATTTCCGTGGACATGTTGAGAAAAGGATGCAAGATACCGGATGCCGATGTGAGCGTCGTACTTTCCGGGAACACAGTGCCGGGAAAGTATCTGCGTTCCATGCCCATGTCGAACAAAGAACTCAATGCTTTGGTTCCCAAACTGAAGGGATGGAAACTCCTGGGTGGATCCGCCGTTCTCACAGATGCCGCTAAATTATTCGATTTTTCCATAAAGGTCGATCTGGCGGCATCACTGTATGACGGAATGATCGGCAAAGAGGTCGGCGAACGGTTGCGTACGCTGGAGGAATGGAACAGATGGATGCTTCTCGGAGCCGACATCGTCACCATGCATCAGGATTTCCCTTACCCTCTGGTCGCCGAAATAGAAAGTTATCGGGGATGCCATCGATACAAGAGCGGAGGATGCTCGTACTGCATAGAACCGATGAAGGGAAAACCGCTCATGCGGTCTCCGCGGGATATCATCGAAGAAGCAACAAAACTTCGCACACTGGGTGTTAGGAATCTCAGGGTCGGGGGACAAACCTGTATCATCTCCTACGGTTCAACGGACAGCGGAGATCCTCCCCGTCCGAATCCCGATGCGGTTTCCGAACTTTTCGAAGGTCTGCGAAGCCTGAGATTCGATGTTCTTCATGTTGACAATGCGAATCCTGCGGTCATATCGGAATATCCCGAAGAATCGCGGGAGATCATCGCCGTTCTGAAAGAATGCTGCACCGCGGGAAATGTTCTGGCATTGGGGATGGAATCCGCGGACCTGAATGTGATCAACGAGAACAATCTGAACTGCACACCGTCCCAGATGATGGATGCGGTCCGGATCATCAACGAGATCGGAAAAGAAAGAGGGAACAACGGAATGCCCCGCATTCTTCCCGGGATCAACATAATATGCGGTCTTGACGGCGAAACGCCGGAAACGTACAGATCGAATCTGGATATTCTCAGACAGATCAGGGACGAGGGATTAATGGTCCGGCGTATCAACATAAGACAAGTGCTTCCTTTGCGGAGAGAATTCAACGTCAGGGTGGATCACTCCCGCTTCAAGAAATTCAAGGATGTCGTAAGGGATGAGATAGACAGAGAGATGCTTGCTCGCATTGTTCCCAAAAGAACGATAATGAAGGACGTTTACATGGAACTCCTCGATGGGAATACCGCGTTCGGCAGACAGCTCGGGTCGTATCCTTTGCTGGTCGGTGTCTCGTACAAATTGGAATTGGATCGATCGTACGATATCATGGTGACGGACTGGGGATTCCGGTCCGTAACCGGAATAACGTATCCGTTCAAGATCAACACCATGCCCATGTCGGCATTGGAAGCCTTACCGGGAGTGGGAAAGAAGAGAGCGGCGAATCTTGTCGTAAAAAGACCTTTTTCCGATTTTGACGATATCTCGAAAGTGATCGATGATCCCAAGGTCATGGAGTTCCTGAAAGAACTGATCGTTTTGGAATGATCACTTGACCAATACAAAACCTAAATTACTTTCTTTGTGATTGACTTCCATGGATTCCCTCCAACTCGCAAGATATCCGTTCCTCAGAGGAGCTGCTGTTTATGCGGAGGAGAATTCGACGGATATCGATTCTCTGATCAGATCCCCTTCGTACGGAAGCGCCAGAAAGAGGGGTTTAGATCGGGTATTGAGCGCAATATCGCAGCACAAAGTGAGCGATGTATCCCTGCTGAACGAATATGACAGATTGATCGAAGTACTCTCGTATCCTTATGCAAGGATGATCGTCTCCTGTGTGGGCGACAGATTCCTCACTAAACGTTACGCTCTGGCGGAAGCTTCCAGAATGAATGAACTTCTGCAGAACGATCATCCTTCCGCGATACCTATCGCCGCGGAATTGAACGTCAACTCCATGGCGGACAACGATGGCAACATACGCATTCACTTCACTGACTATCTAAGATTCTCTCATGTGATGAAAGCAATAGAATGGAAACTCATCAACACCGACATCAGGAATGGGTACGTGCATCTCGAACAGGAAAAATTCGACAGATTGCTTCAAAATGCACTGCAGGAACGCATAGAATCGGAATTGCCGTTGAACATGCCAACCGAGTTCAGGGATCTTATGAAAGCCGATGTAGCGCATGTCACACTTGCGCTAAGCGAAACAAAAGCAAAACTCAGCCCCACCGGAGGAGAGGCAATGAACATGGATTACCTCCCGCCGTGCATGAAGGCCATATTGGCAAGTGCACAGAACGGCGTCAATCTTCCCCACAGCGCAAGATTCGCATTGGTGTCGTTTTTGAATGCCCTCGGCCTCAGTTACGATCAGATAATCGGACTTTTCGCACAGTCTCCCGACTTTGATGAATCCAAGTCAAGCTATCAGATAAAACATATTACCGGTGAAGAAAGAGGAGGAGAGGGTTACACTCCCCCCGAATGTTCCACCATGAAGACCAACGGCATATGTTTCAATGCCGATAATCTCTGTAACAGCGAGAAGATGAATCATCCTCTATCGTACTACAGGATAAAATCCGGGAACTTCGGTCCAAAGAAAGAGTGATTCATTCCGACTCTTTCGAAAGATTCTTCCAGGTTATTATTCCTCTTTGTATCGCGGTAAGATTTCCCACAACGGCAAACCAGATCATCATTATCTCCATCCAATAGATGGAAAGATCCCCTATTTCCAAAGCAGGATATCCGAGAACGACCCCCGCATATTGTATTATCGGGAAGATCGTACTGAGTATCACTCTGTCAGCCCTTCCGAGAAGTCCGGCGTACAGGCGCGGCGCACCGACGGCCTGAGCCTGAGTTCCCATATACGATGTTAACAGAACACCGACGAGTGCGAGCATTCCGAGGTACGGATTGCACCAGGAACTTATCGCCACTCCGCCGATCATGAATATGTCCGCATACCTGTCGAACACATGATCCAGATAGTCGCCTTTCCGGGAGGCTTTGCCGGCAAGCTTAGCCACTTTTCCGTCCAAAGCGTCGAAGTATCCCGAGATCAGAACAACGGCTGCGCCCACTAAAAGCAGATACGTACCGTCATAACTCAAATAAAAGAGAAGACCGGATAAGAATGCCAGTATGAGACCGATCCACGATATCACGTTCGGATTGACATTGATCAGTTTCTTCGCTACGGGAGTTATCGCAAAGTCTGCTTTTCCCCTCTGTGAATCTAAAACCATTTATCCAATTCCCCCGTCCAGTCAACATTGCCAGGGAGATATTTATCTGTATTCCCGGCCAGAACATATTCCATCTTGTCCACAGTTGAAGATATCGACTCGTCAGAGGTATCGAGTTCGTATACGGGTATGTCCGATTCAACAGCCTCGCAGAGTATCACGTCCAATATCTCCGCCTGAACATTCTCGATCACTTTCGATCGGGAATATCCCCTTTTTCTGAGTCTTTCGGAGAGCACGTTCGGACTGCATCTCAGTATGAATATCACATCGGAATCCAGACAATGTGACATGTGACTGTCCAGAAATATTGTTTCATCATCCTTCAGGATACCGCGGATGGATCCGTCCAACAGATCGACGTCCACCAGGAACGTATCCCTTTCTTCGTCTTTCTCTCCGAGGAGACCGTTGGAACGTATGTGTTCGTTGATATCCAATACGTTATATCCTCTGTTCCTTAACTCCTCGGATAGTGCGGTCTTACCGGTCCCCGGTGTCCCGGATATCGCCACGATCATCATCACAGATGCTTCCTGGCACGTTTCACTGCCGCATCCCATGTCGGTATGTTCGTGAGTGCTCCCACTTTCTCCACCGCGAATGATGATACCGCGGAAGCCAGTATCAGAGAGTCCCTGATGTCGTATCCGTTGTACAGTCCGGCATAGAACCCTGCTCTGTACGTGTCGCCCGCGCCCGTGGCGTCAACGAACGCTTCGCCTTTTATCACAGGTATCTTCATGATCTCCCCTTTGATCTTGGCGGTACTTCCTTCGGCCCCCTCGGTACGCACTACCAGTTCCGCATCGATATCCATGACATCCCCTATCTCGAGATACTGCTCCATTACCTTCGCTTCGTATGCGTTGCAGAAAACGGAATCCGAATAAGGCAGTGTTCGATCCAGTTTGTCCTTATCCCACATTTTGTATATTTCCTGCGCAGGGTCGACAGCCACGATCGGACCTCCGTGTATCGTTTTCATCACAGAAAGATAATACTCCGGATCCCCGGTACAAAAATGAACATATGATGATCTTCCCGCGGCTTTGTTAAGCATGATATTCAGCTTGCTGGCACATCCCTGAGGGCCTTGATAGAATATCACCTTCTGTTCAAGCATTTGATCGTTCAGCACGATAGCCTGAGAGGTCTCGTACCCCTCGACCTTGACAAGTTCATCCATAAGAACGCCGGAATCTTTTATCTCATCCTCGTACATCTTCGGGAAATCACTGCCGATGAATGCGGATAATGCCGTCGGTGTTCCGAGTTTTGCCGATGCGACCGCGATATTCGTGCCCGTGCCGCCCATTGTGGTCTTCTTTGTGATCACGTCGACCGATTCATTGATCGCCGGGAATTTCTTCACCGTTATTATCTGATCGATCGTCACATGTCCATACACAGACAGGAACGGCTTCGTGTCTTCCATATCTACTATAACCGGGTCGATGTTAATATGATTATCTTGATGCAGGATCCGCTACGGCTTCGTACAGCGCTTCCAATTTCTTCCCGACCACTTCGGTGGAATATGATTCGGCGGTCTTTCTGGCATTGGGAGCCAATTTTTCCTTGTTGGTCAAACACTTACCGATGGATTCCGCACATTTTTCCGGAGTATCGTCGAAGAAATAACCGTTGATGCCGTCTTCCACAACATCCAGGAATGCTCTTCCGTCGGAACATGCGGCAGGAAGGCCGCATCCCATTGCCTCGGCAATGGTGAGTCCCTGCGTCTCGAATCTGGATGCCGAGACCACCACATCGGATGCCGCATAATGCAGTTCCAATTCATCATCGGGAACGAATCCCGTGAAGATCACTTTTTTCGAAAGACCTTCCTTTTCGGCCAATTCTTTCATTTCGTTAAGTGCGGGACCTTTGCCGACAACCAACAGCATCGTATCGTCGGGAAGGAATTTCATCGATCTTATCACAACGCTCAGATTCTTTTCGTAGGAGACACGGCCGACCACTATCGCCACTTTTTTTCCTTCCAGGCCGTATCTGTCCCTTATCACGGAACCGTCGAGGCCCAATCGGAATCTGTTCACGTCTATCCCTATCGGGATTATCTCCGTACGTTTTGTTCTGACACCGTTCTCTTCGAACTCTGTCAGGGTCGAAGGTGTCAATGCGATAACACAGTTTGGCCTTTTCAGATAATTCCTCATGTATATCCAAGCCAATTTCGCCTGAAGCTCTGTCGGAAGCGGAAGCGGGGAGTAATATTCCATCGTATCTACCACGTTCGTGACGTATGTCATGACAGTCGGAACCTTGGTGGACCTCGATACGATCAATGCCTTCAATGCCATGAATGTGACTCCGTAGATGTGAATGACGTCCACATTCAGCGATTCGATGACCGATCTCTTTCCCGACGGTAATATCGGCAGGAAATATTCCGGATAACTCTTGAATTTCTTCGCGGGAAAATATATCACTCCTTCTTCTCTGAATTCCTTTCCGGGATCCGGAGCTATAACGAAAATAGTATGACCCAGATCTTCCAATGCTTTCTTAAGCGTCACTACTGCCGTGACCACGCCGTCGCGGGTGGGAAGATAACTGTCGGTCATTATCGCTATTCTCATCCCCGCACCTCAGGTCCCTTCTTCCCAGCCGTCGGAATATTTTATCTGCTCTTCGGTAAGGGAATCTATCAACACTCCCATCGATTCCAGCTTTATCTTTGCGATCTCCGTATCGATGGTATCCGGCAGAACGTAGACATTGTTGTTCAGTTTTTTATGGTTCTGTATCAAATATTCCGCACCGAGGGCCTGTGCGGCAAAACTGGTATCCATTATCTCGGCGGGGTGTCCCTGTCCGGCTGCCAGATTCATGAGACGGCCTTCTGCGATGAGATACAGCTTCCGTCCGTCCTTCATCTTGTACTCATCGATGGATTCACGCACTCTGCTGACGGATGTCGCCATACCGTTGAGATCGCTTTTGCTTATCTCGTTGTCGAAATGTCCTGCGTTGCCCATGATGCATCCGTTCTTCATGGCCTCGAAATGTTCCTTTCGGAGAATGTCCTTGCACCCCGTGACAGTCATGATTATGTCTGCGACCTTTACGGCATCCTCCATTCTCATTACTTCGTTGCCGTCCATCTTCGCTTCGATCGCCTTTATCGGGTCGACCTCGCAGACGATCACATTCGCCCCCATCCCTTTGGCTCTCATCGCCACGCCTTTTCCGCACCAGCCGTATCCGGCCACCACGAGCCTCTTGCCGGCGACTATCAGATTGGTGGAATTCATCCATCCGTCGAATACGGACTGCCCCGTTCCGTATCTGTTATCGAACAGGAATTTCATTTTGGCATCGTTCACCGATATCACGGGGAATTCCAATTTCCCGTCCCTAGCCATCGCTTTCAGCCTTACCACGCCGGTCGTGGTCTCTTCGTTCGCTCCTTTGACGTTCCTGATGGCGTCCCTGCGGGTCGTATGGACCATTGCGATCAGATCGGCACCGTCGTCGATAATGAGGTCCGGGGTCAGGTCCAGAACGGAGTTCAGATTACTGTAATATTCTTCCTGGGTCTCTCCTTTTTTCGCATATACGCTGAGACCGAACTCTTCTTTGAGGGCGAGCGCCACGGAATCGTCCGTAGACAAAGGATTACAACTTGCCAATCTTATTTCCGCTCCCGCGTTGGCCAAGGTGATCGCCAACACCCCCGTTTTGGCTTCCGTGTGCAAAGCCATGCTGATCTTCATACCCTCCAGCGGTCTTTCCTTCTGGAACCTATTGTCAATGGATTTCAAAACAGGCATATGCTCGGATGCCCAATTGAGTCTGAGCACACCTTTCTTCAAAAGATCGTTCATTGTTTTTCCTTCCCTTCGAATTCCGATATGAGTGACTCACATATTGAATTTATCATATCTTTTCTGTTATCGTCGTTGGAGAATCCCTCGATGATCGTATCGATCTCATCCTTTTGTCCCTTCAGTTCTCCGATGTATGCGACAATGTTCTTCAGTGCACGGGACATCTCGTCGGATATCGATACCGTGGCGGCGCGGGATGTTCTCGACAGAGGATTGAGATCGATGGATATCACCACTTTTCCCATCCGGGCCAATGCCTCCGCCCGGTCTCCGTCCTCGATTGGAACAAGAATAACATCGGAGTTGAATATTCCATCTCTGGTACATAGGGCTCTGTCGGAACTCAGCCCTTCTATTCTGGCATCCGGATCTTTGCCCAGAACATCGTGTGCGCCTTCGCTCTCAAGGAACTCTATCAGTTTTTTCATCCTTTCTTCGCTGCGGTGAAAGATGTTCACTTCCATCTTTGCCGGTATCGCTTCGGCCAATTCTATCAGACCCTTCGGGTCCAGGGCGGCCGCATTGCCGTTCACACAGACAACGGGATTGTCCGCTTTCAGCAGATATGCCGCTGCAGCCTTTTCCGATATCAAAGACGATCGGATCGAACGTTCGCCCATGAGGTAATCGAAGGCCTCCCCTCTCCCGTGGGATATTAATCCGGTGGGGGTCACCAATCCCCTCTCGACCATCTCTGTAAGTCTTTCCCTGACCATGAGCGATCTGTACCTGGGGTGATCTTCGGGTATGTTCACGCTTTCAAATAAGCGTGCAGTTGATATAGATTTATGTTCTAATCGGTGCAATGCCCGAATTACGTATAGTTCTGGTCAATCCGAAATTCGAAGGTAACGTGGGAGCGATTGCAAGATCGATGTCTAACTTTGATGTTGATGAGCTTTATCTCGTGGATCCCTGCGACCTCGGAGATGATGCGCTTCGCAGGTCCAAACACGGATCCCATATCCTTGAGAATGCCGTCATTACTAAGACGGTCGAGGAGGCTCTCTCCGGATGCTTTTTGGTTGCCGGGACAAGCGGCATCGTGACTAAAGGCGACAGGAACTATGCAAGAGTGCCTGTTCCGCTGAAAGAATTCGCACAGCAGACGTTCGGTTACGAAGAGAAGATCGCATTGGTGTTCGGAAGAGAGGATACGGGGCTTCTTCAGGAAGAAGTGAACAAATGCGACGTTCTGGTGAATATACCCACGAGTGAAACGAATCCCATTCTGAATCTTTCCCACGCGGCGACCATTGCCATGTATGAGATGTTCCACGCGGGAACATGCATGAGGCGGTCGGAACCGGCGGACAGAACGGAAAAGGAATTCATGTTCGAGTTCTTCGAAGATCTCATGGACGCCATCGGTTATCCCGAACAGAGACGCGAGGATACCGCGGTCATGTTCAGACGCATGATGGGGCGTTCGATCCCCACGAAATACGAATACAACACGATAATGGGAATATTCGGGGACGCGTCCAAGATCATCAGGCACGGTAAGAAATGGGAATGAAGAGCATCATGCCGTGACCGCTGGTCTCCCTGCCGGATATTACTTCCGGCATTATACCGGTCCTGTCGCAGATCGATCCGGATATCATATCCTCTTCGGATCCCGATATCACCGAATCGGATGTCACTATTATCTTCCCTCGGCCGGGATCCGTCTCGAACAGACAAAGATCCATCGCGATGAGAGCCGTTCTGGACGGATCCTCGCCGGCTGAATATGCAACGGTGTAAACGTTTTTGCTGAGCGTACTGAAGAACGGCCCGTCAAGCATGTTCACCACCCGTTCTATCGCTTCCTTCATCATCTCGTCGGCAGACCTTATCGCATCGCTTATCTTCAACGGTCCGCCTCCCATCGTCGGCATCCTGTCTATATCGAATAACACCGTGCGGTCGGATATCTCGATCACTTTCTCCATCTGCAGGATCGCACGGGTGCGTCTTTCCTTTTCGAAGGACATCGGTATACTTACAACCGATATCAGTTTCGATCCCAACTCTCTGGCACATTCCGATATCACAGGTATCGCGCCCGATCCCGTGCCTCCTCCGAGTCCGGCTGTGACAATGATGTTCTTGTATCCTTCCATCTCTTTTTTGATCTCATCTTTGTAATCGAAAGCGAGAGCCCATCCGAGATCCGAATCTCCTCTGCAGCCTTCGACGTTGCTGTCGGCCATCGATATCTTCACGTCGGAACCGTGCGAGCCCGTGTTCATTTTCAATATCGGTATGTTCCCGTCGATACGAGTCACAGTATTACACCCGGCACCTCCGCATCCGATAACAAGTGTTCGGGACATTTATTCTTCAGGCTCCATCTTTGACCTTACGTACTCGGAGACCGCCTTCCTGATGACCTTTTCCATTTCCGCCGAATCATCGACGTTCAAAAGCGAATTTATGTTCACGGTAAGCGACTTATTGGTCTCCTTCGAAACGCGCAGGATCTCTTCTCTGTCGAATTTGGAACGGATCATCCTGTCGACTGCCGTAGCGACAGCTTCGGACAAACTGCTGTATTCTCCGTCATCGACCAGCTTCTGAAGCAGTGTAACGGTGTCGGCATCCAACCTGACCATCAGCTTTTCATTTCGTTCCATTGTTGTTCCCTCAATGAGGGTGATAAAATAAAGATATTTTGTAAGGGGTTTGTGTTAGCCGTCAACCGTGTTCGATTTAACCGAACAAAGCGCTGAGACCTGCTGCCGCTTCTTCCTCGGTAACTGCC
>JGI994J12354_10000553_pt1 | contig 37305 bp, 24 predicted proteins | sample IntmicLarv3ML3BL_FD_12354 | JGI IMG/M metagenome (IMG submission 12354) | reverse complement strand
CGAACGGTAAGGGAGGGGGCCTGCGGCCCCTGGAGCGTGGACTCGGAATGGTCCGCGCTCCAAGCTCCTGTCGAGGGCCGTTGCCGCAAGCGGAACATTGCAAGACCGCGCGGAACCCTTCACGCCGATAACTTAACCATTACGCGCTTGGCAACCGCGGGAAGGGCGAACGGTAAGGGAGGGGGCCTGCGGCCCCTGGAGCGTGGACTCGGAATGGTCCGCGCTCCAAGCTCCTGTCGAGGGCCGTTGCCGCAAGCGGAACATTGCGAGGCCGCGCGGAACCCTTCACGCCGATAACTTAACAATTACGCGCCTGGCAACTGCGGGAAGGGCGAACGGTAAGGGAGGGGGCCTGCGGCCCCTGGAGCGTGGACTCGGAATGGTCCGCGCTCCAAGCTCCTGTCGAGGGCCGTTGCCGCAAGCGGAACATTGCGAGGCCGCGCGGAACCCTTCACGCCGGTAACTTAACAATTACGCGCCTGGCAACTGCGGGAAGGGCGCACTGGGGAAGGGCGAACGGCTTACGCCGTAAACGTCAATTTCGCCTGCGCGGCGGGTTTGTCGCACATCAGCTCGGCGTATTTCACCAGGGTGGCGGTGTACATCGGCTTGCCGTTAACCTGATGCAAAATGTGACCGTTGGTGTCCTCCATCCAGCGCCAATCGCACAGTTGGTGCAGCGCAAAGGCCGAGGTATCCAACAGATACATGGTTTTGGGGGAACAGAAACGGTCGGCATAAACCGGGATGCCCGCAAAGGAAATGGCCTTGTGACCGCCCTCAAGGGAGAGCACATCCAAATTGCGGCTGTTTTGGGCCAGGTAGTTCACATAGGCCCGGCGCACGTCGTACGAGCAGACAATAAAGTCCACCGCGCCGCCGCTGCGTTCGTCGATTTTATCCATCTGAAGCTGGATTTCGTTGTCCGAGATGGCGGCAACCGTGGCCTTGTTGGCCTTCATCCACGGGTTGGCCGTACGATCGACACCATACAGCGCGCCGCTTTGGAACAGAGCCTCAAGACCGGTCAGCTCGTGCTTGTACGAGCCTTGCAACGCCAGCAAATGTCCCGAGGATACGTTGAGGGTGCCGCTGCCCACAAGGGTAACATGGCCAACCTCGCGGGTAATGGACGTAATGGTACGGCGCTCGCCGTTGGCAATGGGTAAGCCGGTGGCGGGGTCAAGCACATCCACCACCATGCCCTCGGCCAGGTTGGTCAGCGAATCCACCATGACGCCATCGACGCCGCCGTTAACGGCGGTGGCCAGCGTGCCGGTGCCGTCGCCAAAGAGCATGCGCGAAAAATGATACTTGGAAGCCTTCAACAGCCCTTCCATTTCATCGTTCAGCAGGTTGACAAACGCCCCGGCTGAGGCATTGGAGGCCAGCACGGCTTTGTCGGAAATTTCCAACTGGCCAAACAGATTTTTCAAGGGCGACTGAAACCGCACATAGCGGTTTCCCGAGGCACTGGGCAAATTGCCATCCTCGCTGCCCGCACCCACGCCGCCATTGACGCCCACCCGCACCAGCTTAACAACATCCTTGCCGCTGACGTAGTTGGTAGACGTTTTGATGCGGTTGTACAGGGGGTTCGAGTTTAGGTTAAGCTGGTCGGTTACCACGCTCAGGTAGATGTCTTTCAATGCCTTTTCGGCTGTCGTTAAGGTTACGGCCATCATCAATTCCTCCATGGTGTAGAAAGTAGGCAGACGCGGGTTTTGGCGCGTGACAAGGGCGCGAGCGCGGACCGCTGCGTCCTGTGGCGTTTGCCAAAGCCGAAACGCGCGCTGCCGGTGAAACGGAACGCATGCGCTACCATCGGTCGGGCAGGCGAGGCGTTGGGCGAATCCATCCGTCCGCAGCACAGCGGCAAAGCTGCACATCGCGAGGGAAGGACGTTCGCGTATCAACGCCGCGCGCTACCCGGTACCGACTGTTTAACCAAGCCGACGGTGTTTTTTCAGAAGGCAGCAGGTGGGCACCCAAGCAGGTTGAATGCAAACAAAAGTATTAACATCCAATCTTATTGGTGACCAGCATGGCTACATACAGACCCAACCAAAAGACCGTCGGCAATCGAAATCCCCGCGCCGTCAAGGCACTTATCAAGCTGAGAAAATCAGCGGTTTTTCCTTCGCGCGGGGAAGTGTCGTTTCGCGATATGAAGTGTGCCTGCAGGCGCATGAAATATCGGCTTTGCCGATATGAAGCATCGCTTCGCGAAATGAAGCGTGCCTGCGGGCACATGAGAATATGCGGAGCACAAGGGTGTCGTTACAAGCCAAACATTCGCCGCGCCAACCGTCCGGCCTCATCAAAATCCTTGGGGCGTTGCGGCGCGGTGACGGGGGTTCCGCCGCTATGCAGCACGGCGGGTGCTCTGCCCCGCAAAACCTGTTGCAAATATTCGGAAACCGCTTGTAAGCGCAGGGCCTCCAGCAGTTCCTCTGCGGATACCTCGCCCACAGACGGGCGAGACCCAACCGCCGGTGCTTCGCGTTTCGTTTCGTCAAAAGCCAGCGCTTTGACTTTCGCTTCATCTAAGGCCAGCGCTTTGGCTCTCTCTTCGTCCAAAGCCAGTGCCCTAGCTCTCGCCTCTTCCAAGGTCAGCGCTTCGCGTTTCGCGTCATCCAACGTGCCCTCCGGTACATCCTCCGGGTGGCGGGGATACAGGTCTTTCTCTGCCCTTGCTCCGGGCGCCGCGCTCGGCGTCAGGTCCGTCGCATCCGCTTCGCGCGCCTGCGCCTGTGCGTGCGGATTTTCCACCCCTTGCGTTTGGGTACCGGAATTTTCCACTTCTTGCGCCTGAGCATCCATGACCTGCGCGCTCGCAGCTTGTGTATCTCCGCTTTGCGCACTCACGGCCTGCGCATCCAAAACCTGCTCTTCCAGATGCCGGCATTGCTGACACTTTTTGGTAAACGCCGCTTGTAGCATGCCGTAGGCGTTTTCCAGCTCGCCCACCGTCTTAAACTTTTTGGCCAATAATTCTTCCATATCGAGCAAACCCTCCTTTGTCGGTTGGTTGCGGTGACCGTCAATTGGCGGTTCCGCGTCTGATTGCAAAGCATTGCACGCCGTTGCAGGGCATTGCAAAGCGCAAGATGTCACAAATTGCAAGCCGCCGCAAAAACGCCGTGTTTTGGCGCAAGGCCGGCGCTAGTCAAGCTTCGCCGCACCAATCGGCCCGGCGCTTGCATCGACCATCGGCCCGGCACTCGCCGCGCTCATGGCCTGAATCGCCGCGCGATGCTCCAAAATATGTCCGTGCAGCAAGGACATGCAGTCGCGCTCACCCTTGCTTGAGGCATTGTTCAGCAGGGTCAAGTAGCATCGCGTGTGTTCGGTTTCATGCTGGGCGTGGTCGTCTAACGTATCCAGCACGGGGGCGATGCCCCGCGTTTGGGCCAGGCGATTTTCCTGTTCGGCGCGTGCGGCGTGCAATGTCTGCAGGCCATCAGCGCCCTCCCACCGGCCGAATTCCAGCATTTCCAGCACCCGGCGCCGGGTGACGCTGTCGATTTTGCCGGTATCGGGGTTGTGCAATAAACCCATGTTGAGCATATCCATCACCATCTGCCGCCGCTGGGCCAGCGACTGCATGGTCTCATTGGCGCTGTCGCACACCACGTCATCCGAGGCCAAGTCGGAGGCCTTCCAATCCAGCAAAAAGACTCGCCCGTTCTCGCCCGCCAGTCGGTCCAGCCGGGCACTGTGGACGTATTGCCGATACAACCGTAGCCATTGCTGCGACACCAGTTCAATGGCGCGGCGGATGGATTCCGTGGTCATGGATAGTCGGCTGTCGTCCTGCTCACGCAGAATTTCCAGCGCCACGCCCGAGGTAATGCCCGCGCCGGCCGCACCGTATCGCGCCATGTCCGAAACGCCGGAAATCGTCATAAACTCACTGCGGAGGCGATCCTCTTCATAGGTAAATTCCGGTGGCACATTGCCGTTGTGCAGCACCACCGGGGGCGCGCCGCCCGCGCGATACACCAGCACCCGGCCGGGAGAAAGCCCCTCTTGCTCCAGCTGATCGCAATCCACCGCGCCATCCTCCACGGCCAGCACACCCATGGCCAGGCGGTTGAGGTACTCGTGCTTGCGGTTTTTGACCGCGTTGTACGCCCGTTGCAGGGGAATGCACCGTTCGATGATGGAAACCCCAAAAAAGGACCCTGGGGATTGCAGTGCCACTTGCCGCACAAAGGGAAGACCGGGCGCGCCGTCCTCGTCCACATGGTAGGGCAGGGAGCCCTCGTGCAGCAGGGTGTCCCCCGCCACCACCACCAACCGGCCCTTGGGGTGCTCGGTGGTGGGCCGCTCGTAGAGCTCCAGCAGCAGCACGCCGTCCTCCCGCGTATGGGGCAGCACGGTTGCCGCGTGCGCGGAATACCCCCACCCGCCCAACATCAGACGCGCGCCGGGGGCCAGCACATCGGTTTTGTGGGGCGAGACCGCCACGCCGTATTGGGCCAAAATCTCATCGGCGCCCACCAACCGGGCATGCAAAACGCTGCGGCAGTTTTGCACATCCTCAGCATCCATGCGATCGGGAAAAATCTCAAAGGGCGGGCACACGGTAAAGTCCAGCTCGCCCTCCCGCACGGATTGCCCGTCCAGCGCGCCAACCTGCCGTCCGGCGGCGGAGTTCCACACGGTTTTGTAAAAAACGCTGCCGCATACCTCGCTCCAATGCACGGCGTTGCGGATACATTGCCCCAAATTCAGCTTGTTGCCTGCGGCCTTCAGCAGCATGTTGCACACACGCGAGGCCGCCAAATCGTCGCTGTCGTCCGAGGCGGGCAGCACATTCATACCGGGCCGTACCTGCCCCAGCTTGGCCAGCCGTGCCTCGATAATGGGGGCAATGTGGTTGAACACCTCGCGTTGGCTCCACTCGTATTGCTTTTCGATATCCACCACGCGATGCGTGCGCAAATCCATGTCGCAATACTGATTCCCCAGCAAAAAGTTCAGGTTCAGCTGCCATTGCAGCTCCAACGCCGACCGTTCGGCGCGGCGGGCCTCAAACAAAGCCCGAACCGCAGCGGCAAGCTCCTCAGCATGGCGGGTTTGCTTTTGCTCGCGGGTATCGCGATGATGCCACTTGAATTGCCCATACGGCACATCCACGGGCGATTTCTTTCGACCGGACTTCGGCCCGCCCGTGCGAGCCACGGAGGCCCTTGCCGCAGCCGCGCCTGCCTTGCCCTCGCCGACATGCGTGGCGCCGGCCGATTGCGTGGCGTTGCGCGCGGTTGCTGTCTTGACATTGCCTGCGGTTGTTGTTCTGCTTTTTTTCTCGACTGTCTGTTTGGCATTGCCCCCGGTTGTATGGCCGGAGCTGCCCGCGAAGACTTGCTTGCCCTTGCCACCGGCTGTGTACCCGGTGCTGCTCGCGGTTGTTTGGTTGGTTTTACCGCCGGTTTTCGCGGTGGTGTTCCCGGCTTTTTTACTCGGTGCCATGCGCGACCACCTTTCCTCAGGCCCTGCGTTGGCAGCAGCCCGATATCAACGTCACGGTCACTCTACCGCAATTTTCCCGACGCAGGGTGCCGAATTGCTGACAAACAATGGACAAAGCCTTATCTTCGCGCGCGTGTCCGGCTCAACCAACGATTGACGCAGCTGCGCGCGCGATGTATAATAAAAAAACCAAGAGGCGTAGCAATTTTTATAATGATGCCAACTCAGAAAAAAGCGTAAATCGAAAGGAAAAAAATCATGTCCACACACAAAACCCTGCGCAAAACGGCGGCGGCAATTTTGCTGGCCATATTGCTGTTAACGGCGCTGTTGCCGACCGGGCTGATGTCGGTGTCAGCGGGCGGGGCCGCAATGCCCACGCACCTTCGCATGAACATATCCTGTTCCGGGTGGAATCTGGAACCCATTGTGGCGTTGCCCGCTGGTACCATCAACGACTTTGGCGTACTCTCGGTCACGGGCACCGCATCTGCGGGCAATGTGATTGACCTGAGATTTTCGGGTGCCGGTGGCGCTTCCGACACCTATTGGACGAGAAACGACCTCTACGTGGCCGTTACTGGCATTGATATCGGCGTCACCACGGTGTACGACGGCACCACCCAAACCCTCGGACTGGTTTCCGCAGACGATCGTTACACCATCACCGAATATGCCGGAAAGGGCATCGTGTTTCACATCGGCACTTTTGGCTTGCCTCCGGGGGATAATTTCGGATATTTTTCCACCGCTGCCATCGATCTGGCCACTCTCGGCATAGCGGCGGGCAATGTTCAGGGCGCGTTAACACTGCGTCTGGGCGTTTTCAAGGCCGACCCCTTTGAAGAGGCGCCCCCGTCGCCCACGGCTTCCCCCATTCCGCCGACCCCATCGCCCACGGCGGTGATTACAGCCAGCCCCACAGCGAACGTTACAGGCTCGCCCACGGTGGAGGTTACCGCCACGCCAGTCATCGTCGCCTGCACCTTTCCCACCGTTCCCCCCACGAATGCGCCCACCCACAGCCCGGATGATCACACCACCGATTGCATCCTGATGGGCGATGCCTCGCTGGATCAAGTGTTGGATATTGACGACATTTTGGCGGTTCGCGGCGACATGTTCGGCACGGGACTTTTGACCGGCCGCGCCTTATACGCTGCCGACATCTTTAAAAACGGTCTGATCGACATTGACGTCATTCTGGCCATCCGCAGCCATATGTTCGGAGCTTCCGAGCTTCCTTGGGAATGCGGCATAGCGGTTATCCCCACCCCGCCGCCCTCGGACACGCCCACTGCCGCCATCACGGTGCCGACTGCACCGGTGACCGCCTCGCCCGGGCCGTCGGAAACCGCCACCCCCATATCCAACTCCCCGACCCCCACCGGCACGCCCACCAACACCCCAACCCCCACGCCCACTGCGGATCCGCTAAAAGAAACCTTTATGCTGGGCATCGGCGGCGAGGGAGGGTTGGAGCAGGTCTGGGATGTCGGCACGGGCTTCCAAACCAAAACCATCAGCCGCACCATGCCGCCCTACCGCTGGACGGATGGCTATGTGGAATTCATGGCCCCCGGCAACGTAGGCCGCGCAGGGGACTCCAAGGTAACGCGCAATTTGTACTTCTTTGTATCCAAGCTGACCATCGGCGGCACAGTGGTGTTTGACTCGTATACCACCACGTCAGCCATCGTTCGCCCGGAATGGGGCAACGCGCAAAACCTCTTTCTGCTGGACGGCTGCGGGCCGGACGCCAAACCCGCACTGGTTTGGTACCTTACGCCCAGCACCTCCACCTCGCATTTTATGTTTAACCCCTCTGTGATGTGGCAAACCACGGGTAATATCGTCATTGAATACCGGCTGGACACCCACCTGCCCGCGGGCGTCACCTGGCCCACGGTTTCGCTGACGGTTCCCCCCACGCCGACGGTTACACCCGTGCCGGTTGGCGTGGTTACGGGCAGCAGCCCCACCTTTAACCGCTACGCCATGCCCGCCGACGTCACCCAGTTTATGACCACCAACGGCCTGATGACCACCTATAAAACCTTTGCCGATATCGTGTACGACAGGGACACCGCCCCCGTTACCCCGGCGTCGATGGGCCTTGCGGACGGCAACAAGCTGATGCAGGTCATCCAATGCTTTATGAACTACAGCCCGTATCGGCATTTCTTCACCAACGCCTTCCCCACGGCGGCGGTCACCAGCTTTACGCCGGTCTACCGCTACAACGACACCTCTGCCACGGGCAACCCCAGCCATTCCTCCCGTCTGCTGGCCTTTGAGGCCAAGGTAAACAGCCTGCTTACCCAATTTGCGCCGGTGGGTGCCAATCACATGGACAGCATCATCGCCATCCACCTGTGGGTAACCACCACCAACCAGCTGAGCTACGAATGGGATCTGGCCACCATCTTCCCCTACCAAGATGCCTACATGGGCCTGATGGGCGCGGACGGCAGCGGTTACGGCCGGGCCTCGTGCTGCGGCTTGGGCGAGCTGGACGCTTTCCTCATGCAGCAATGCGGCGTGGACGCCTTCCCCATCGCCAACTACGCCAATGAGGGCTACCCTCCCTCGCTTGGCAACCCGTATAACAACCCGCTGAACGCCACGGGCGGCTTGGGTGGCGGTCATGGCATCGTGGGGTATCAATACCGCGGCAACTATTATCTGTCCGACCCCTCCGAAGGCCGCGCCAACACGCGCGACTACTACGGCGACGTGTTCACCCTCTTCAGCCGGGCGAGCGACGTGCGCTACACCGGCTTTGTACGGGGCGATTTCATGACCAACTGGGCCCCGCTGACCAAAAAACCCGCGGTATCCCGCTGCCAAGACGGCACGTATTGGTGGTTCCGCTATCAGGTCGTTAAGGGTGCGCAAAACACCAGCCACAAAACCGTACAAGACATTTCCAACCACACCATCAAATACGTAGCCAAACTAACCCCCAATAACAACGGTAAGCTCTGGTGGATTACCTACTCCACCGAGCTTGAAACCGTGATTAAGATTGAGGCGCAGTAGGCACGTAAACGCAAGCCTGCAAGCGAACCAGTTTCGCGACAGAAAAAAGTCTGCACAGAACACAAGTTTGCCATAAAAATAAACTTGCGACTGAAGCAGACCATAAGATGCAAAAAGGCCGCTGGAATTTTCCGGCGGCCCTTTTGGTGCGGGGGGGCTATTGGGGCTGAAGCGCCAAGCACAACGCGATAATCTCTCATTGTCTCTCGCGTTATGTGGGCTTCCCAAAATCTACAACGATGATTTCGCCTTTGCCACATTTTCTTTTCTGCTGACACGAACAGAGGCTTTGCCCTGCTCGATATAGGTTTCCTGCTGTTCGGCGTTCAAGGCACGCTAACGGCACTTCTTATGGCAACCCGCGTTCCCACATCAACACCCACCGCCGTCCCCACCCACGGCCCCAACGGCCACGGGCCAAATTGCCTAAAGCTGGGCGACGCAACCATGAACGGTACATTGGACACCGACGACATTCTGGCCGTTCGCGCACATATGTTTGGCACCACCCTGTTGCCACGGAAATGCCAAGCGTAGACGTACCTTTTGTATGCCCGGCATCGTCGTTGCCCCGGGGAGGCGCTACGTTGCACAGGGCAAAGCTTGGTGCTTTTCTCAAGCAAAAATCCAGGAAAACACAACGGCCGCCGCATGATTCGGCGGCTTTTGGTTTGCAACCGTGGTGCGATTTGCTCCCTTTTGGCTTGCGCAACACCCCAATTTGCCTCGCCCCACCTTTTATGCTATAATTATTTTCTGGAAGTAGGGTCCGCCGGGCCCCTTTCAAATGCCCAAAACGAAAAATAGGGGGAGCTTCTACAAGATGGATTACACGCACGAAGTTGAACACATGCAATGCGTTGCGCAAGGCCCCAGCCATGGCAGTGCGCCGATTCCCCAAGAGGGACTCTGGACAAAATCCAAGGAAATCAAGGATATTTCCGGCCTGACTCACGGCGTTGGCTGGTGTGCGCCCCAGCAGGGTGCTTGCAAGCTGACCCTGAATGTCAAGCAAGGCATCATCGAAGAAGCCTTGGTGGAAACCTTGGGCTGCTCCGGCATGACCCACTCGGCGGCGATGGCCACCGAAGCCCTGCAAGGCAAAACCATTTTGGAAGCGCTGAATACAGACTTGGTCTGCGACGCCATCAACGTGGCCATGCGTGAGCTGTTTTTGCAAATCGCCTATGGCCGCACACAAACGGCATTTTCCGAGGGCGGCCTGCCCATCGGCGCCGGCATGGAAGACTTGGGCAAAGGCCTGCGTTCGCAGGTCGGCACCATGTACGGCACCCGCCAAAAGGGCGTGCGGTATATGGAAATGGCTGAGGGATATATCCTCAAAATGGGCTTGGATGAAAACGGCGAGGTGATTGGCTATCAGTTTGTCCACCTTGGTAAAATGATGGACGCCATCCGCGCGGGCACCGACCCCAAAACCGCTTTTGATAAAAACGTGGGAACCTATGGCCGCTTTGCCCAAGCGCACAGCGTCATCGACCCGCGCGAGCAATAAGAAAAAAAGGAGGAATTCACCATGATTCGCTTTGAAGGATACGAACGACGCATCGACAAGATCAACGATGTGCTCAAAGAATATGGCTATCGCGATTTGGAGCAGGTGCATGCCGACTTGCTGGCTATCGGCGTGGACGTGGCCGCCATTGTGCGCGACATCCAGCCCATCGCCTTTGAAAACGCGGTGTGGGCCTATACGTTGGGCGCGGGCATTGCGCTGAAAAAGGGTTATGCATCTGCGGTTGAAGCCGCCGAATGGATCGGCCATGGGCTGCAAGCCTTTTGCATTCCGGGCTCGGTGGCCGACCAACGCAGCGTCGGCTTGGGCCACGGTAATCTCGCCGCCAAACTGCTACGCGAAGAAACCCAATGCTTCTGCTTTCTGGCCGGGCATGAGTCCTTTGCCGCCGCTGAAGGCGCCATCGGCATCGCGCGTACAGCCAACAAGGTGCGCAAAGCCCCCCTGCGCGTGATTTTGAACGGCCTGGGCAAGGACGCAGCCTACATCATCGCCCGCATCAACGGCTTCACCTATGTGAAAACCGTCTACGACTATGGCACCGGCACGCTGAAAATCGAAAAAGAAACCGCCTTTTCGGACGGCGAAAAAGCCAAGGTCAAGGTCTACGGCGCGGACGACGTCAGCGAAGGCGTGGCGGTGATGATTCACGAAGGCGTGGATGTGTCCATCACGGGCAACTCCACCAACCCCACTCGCTTCCAACACCCGGTGGCCGGAACCTATAAAAAATGGGCTTCGGAAAACCAGAAAAACTTTTTCTCGGTGGCCTCAGGCGGCGGCACAGGCCGCACCCTGCACCCGGACAACATGGCAGCAGGCCCGGCCTCCTACGGCATGACCGACACCATGGGCCGCATGCACTCCGACGCCCAATTCGCAGGCTCCTCCTCCGTCCCCGCCCACGTGGAAATGATGGGATTAATTGGGATGGGCAACAACCCGATGGTTGGGGCGACGGTGGCGGTGGCCGTGGCGCTGATGCAGGCGAAGTAAATCTTTATAAGCAAACACTTTTCGAAAACGAGGCTCCTGACGAAAAATTCGCCGGGAGCCTCGTTTTTCCATCGGATAGTGAAAAGTGTGGCCCATTTGTGGCCCGCAGTTTTGCGCGGCCACAAAATATCGGCCACAAGCATATGAAAATCCCTTATGAACAAAGGGCTTGTGTTGGATAATTTGCCGGCGCGAATCGCACCGGCGTGTGGACCGTTGTTCCAAAGAGCGTTTTTCAGTCGTCAGTCGTTTTGGGTGCTACGCGCAGAAAACATTTGTTGCAAAACAACATCTCCGCGCTCCACCATTTTTTCCGTCAAGTGCAAATAGACCTTCATCGTAATATGCAGATTCTTGTGGCCAAGCCTGTCCTGCACATACTTCGGCGGCGCTTCGTTTTCTGCCAACATCGTGGCGTGGGTGTGCCGCAGGGAATGAAAATCGAATTCAGGGTACTTCATGTCATGATGGATGATCCCGGAGGTGTGTTGCATAACCCGGGGGGCGATAAAGGTTCCGTTTTCCCGTACATTGAGTAGCGAAACGGGTTCCCCATCGCCGTTCGAGTTCAAATGCCTTTTGTCGTTCACAGACCAAGTCGTGTAGTGTTCGGCATAATAGGCTCGCGCCTTATCCTGCCTGTCTTTTTCCCGCTTTAGAAGTTCCATACATTCCTGATCCAGCGTGATCGTCCGATAGGAATTATATTTCGGTGCGCTGAAATACCAAACTTTCAGCTTGTCATCCCATTGGATTTGTTGATTCACTCGCAACGTGTTGTTTTTAAAGGAAATGTCATCCCATGTGCATCCGAATGCCTCACCCAGACGCAGACCGGCCTTGTATCCCAGCATCATCGCCAAATGCGGCGATGAGCCTTCCGAGAACCGCTCAAATATTTCTGTGATGCGGTGCGGAGGAATAAATACATGGGGCTTCGCCCTTGATCTGATTTGTTCGTTGCGTGGACTGGGCAACTTGACATTGTTCATGGGATTATGCCGTATCATCTCTTGCTTGACGGCAAAGCTTAAGCTTCCGGTTAAAACACCCTTGATCACAGACAGCGTGACCCGGCTATACCCGGCTTGCGCTCTGTTATTGATAAATCGTTGTAAAACCGCCGGCGTCAGTGCCTTGAGTTTGTACAAGCCCAGTGCCGGTACGATGTGAAGCCGAAAAATCTTCAGATAGTTTGCAATCGTGGATTCTTTCAAATTGACCATGCAATAGGTGCCCATCCAATAATCCAAATAATCGTTGAAGCTAATCTCTGAAGGTGAAAAATGCAGTCCGGCATCATTATATTCGGTCATCGCCCTGTTCCCGGCCGCTAACGCATCTGCTTTGGTTTTGAAACCGCTCTTACTGATCCGCTTCCTGCCGCCGTCAATTTTGGCGCACTCAAATCGGTACTGCCAATACTGACCGCGCTTTAACACAGCTACTTCGCCCATTGAAGCCCTCCTCTCATAAAAATTCAGATTCTTTGATGTCTCTTTGAAACGGCACTCCATTCGTCATCAAGAAATCTACAGATAATATGGAGAGACGACTTTATATCCAAAATCACTTATCGATTATCTCTTCTTGTCCGCACCTTATAGCGCTCATACCAATCCCAAATAGCGTCTTCCGCGAGAAGGAAACGGTTACCGTTTTTGATGTAATCAATTTATCCGTTATGGATCATGGACATCAGTTTCTTGACACCAAGACCGGAGACCTTTTGCATCTGCTCGACAGTTTTAAGCATCGGCAGGAATCTGTCGTTAGACATACCAGTCACCGTCCCAACCCATCCAAGATGTAATCTGGCACCTTGCGTCATCATCCGGCATTCCTTTTCGCCTCAATGCGCGACACCAATTGATAGCGCAGGTATTGCGAAGCCCTTTGAATGTCAGTGGGCTTAATGAACTGGACCCTGCGGCATTGCGCCAATTTTGATTAAAAAAGGATGCAAAATCCTCTTTGGCGGCTTCAATTGATTTGTTGTTTGGACCAAACAGCTGACGGTCGCATTTTGCGTTCCTCTGAAGCTTTTCGAGCTGAATACGGACAGGGAAATTGATGGGAACTTTTCGCATGGCGCCGAATGGGTTTTTGATGGTGATGAAGCCACAGTCTATCGCCGTTTGCGTCGTTCGGATATCCAATCGAAAAATTTCTTCCAACCGCAATCCTGCATAGTATGCCAAGACAATGCAGGAGGTCCTGTGTAAATGAAACTCGTTATTCTCCAAACAAGCAGCAGTCATCCTGATATATTCTGCCTGGCTCCATATCCTGCTCTCCATAGCGACTTCTGTTGATGCTGTGGACTGACCAATATCGTGCCATTGAGATGCATGGTCCTTGTTTACCAAAAACATAATGCTCTCTCCTTTCGCGAGGATAGTATGATGATTTTTGAAAATGATAGCGTTCTCTGTTTTTGCAACTTCCAAGAAGCTTTTATAGTAACTTTTTGCAATTCTGTTTTGACGTAAACACTATAATTTTTGAAGCATGCAGGTGCCGGATCCGGTACGAACCGTAGCTTGTAGAAACTACGGTTCGTACAACGTAAACTTGGTAAAAGCGATGGATAATGTAATGCTTTTAAAATTTCCAACAGGATAGTTTCTAGGGAATAATGAAGCATTTCAATGCGTTCTGCTGGCACACCTTGTCTGAACCGTGGTTTCTAAAAACAATGATGCAAACAAAAAATATCTTTGTTAAGCCAATATATGTCTTACGCATATTCCGTCTCATCAGACCATCTCGCGTGAGATGTCTTTTCTAAAATCAAACGAACATCAGGATAATAAGCCATCCAGCTTGTGCCGATTCTATTTTGACATTGAAGTGCTCTCCACGGTGCGCTGGCTACGTTGGAATAAGCGCGGCTTGCATTTCTGCATCCTTCGTAAAAGCACGCTTGCGTCAACATACTAAGGTTGTGAATGGATAAAGACGAAAGGAGGGTTTTGAGATGACTAACCATCTCATTTTTTTAAGCTCTGGCATTCAAGTTTTATTGCGTGGTCATACAATCATGGATGTTTCTGCTATTGTAACTATCGGCATCGTTCCGATAATGATCGGCATCATTTTATTTGTCAGACAAACCAGAGCTGCCCATCTTTTGGATTTATTATCCATGGGGCTGGTGATAAGCTGTTTCACTAGCAGCTGTTATAAGGTGTTGGGAGCAATCATAATCTGCCCTGATATCTGGTACCTGTCAGCTCATGCTCTTTTCTGTTGCATCGGGCGAGGTACAGATAAGGTGAAGGGCAACCTTCATCTGTGTACTGAAGTTGTCATAAGGCAAAAAACAGAAAGTATTCCACCCTAATCGTGTTGTCAGTTGTCCGCATTAAGCCCGGACATAAAGTCCGGGCGATCTTTTTGGGAATTCTTGCGCGAAACCATTTGAGAATAAATTATCTTTCCATTAAATTACCTCTTTCGTTCGCGCCTTTTTCCATGATGAGCGCTTGCTCTGCTGGTCTATAAAATTTCGTTCTCATATCAGGCAGGTACAAAATCAATGTTTTTTGTGTATCCGGAGTAGACTGCCTGAAAATGGCATGATAAGGTTGCCAGAATGGCCGAATAAGCTTATCCGAATGGCACGTCTATCGTCTGCCGATACCAGAAGGTTCAGCGAATCTACACGGCAACCGTAGAAGACCGCTTCTTTTAGCAAGCACAAAATCATTTCTCGCGCCTGATAAAAATGATCATATTATTGTTAGAGCGCACTAATCTGCGTTCGGAGAAAGTGAGGAGGCATTATGGGTAGAATGAAACTTGAACTTCAGTTTAAAGCGGCCGCGGAAATGAGATTCCGCGAGCACATCGATAAGCATGCGTTGAAACGCGAGAGGAAATCGTACAATTCAGGCATTGTATTTAGCTATGCTATGTTACACAATCTGCTGGATTTTTCCGACAGCTTCTGCGCTTGGCTGCGCGAGCATGGTTATCGTTACAGGTATTTGCGAGATATCCCTGTTGAAACCTGGAATGAATTTTTAGAGGAAAAATCCGTTAAAGTCGGCCATATAACGCTCAAAAACTACAAGTCCCGCATCAATACTTGGGAGAAGGTTGCCAACGCTGCTTTCAAAACCAACATCAACTGGTCGGAGCGCTTACAAATCCCGCATCGTCTGAATAATGAGGAAACCGAGATCAAGCGGATCCAACAGATGTCGCAGGGAGACTTTGAGGATATTATGGCATATATTACCCGAAACAAAAGTCGGAGCAAGGCTGTTGCCGCGCTGGAATTGAGCGCGAGATTTGGGCTGAGAGTGGAGGGAACCTCTCGGATTCGGCCCCAGAATGTGCATTTGGATGCAGCAGGTTTTTGGGGCTTTGGGACCATCGATATTACCGAAAAGGGAAATCGGAAACGCATAATTGATGTAAAGAGCGAAGCGGACAGAAAGTTTATTGAGGATTTGGTCAAGAATAAACCCGCCGATGCGCCGCTGGTTCCCATCCAAAAAGATTCCGTAAACAAATTCCTCAACCGAACGATGATGACACTAGGTATGAAGACAAAATACCCCGAGACCTCCATCCATAGCATCCGGAAAATGTATGCACAAGAAACCTGGGATCAGTACCGCAATGCAGGCCATACTTGGGATGAAGCCCTGCGGTACGTTAACCGGCAGCTCGGCCATGGAGAGGAGCGAAACCGCACCCTGTTGGGCGTATATGTCAAAGATATGCGGTAGAATACTGATGACAAAAGAAATCCCCCGGAGGAAAATGGCTCTTATCCGGAGGATTTCTTTATTTGAGCGAAACAACTATGACGGAGGTATTACTCTAGGGTTTTGCAAGTGGAATTTCTACGGATATTTTTTGCGCCACGCTTTCCGGTCTCGTTTTGCACGGGTCTGAAGAACCTGAGCTTTTTCCGTGTCTGATGTCCAAGTTTGCACCGGGCCAATCAGTTCGCGCAACGAGCAATTGGGAGTTCCCGTCGCGGGTGCCGAGTGTTTTTTGTTGTTTATGCGGTAATCTTCAATATTACAGATGGTAGCCATCTTTTTCCTCCCTTCGGCTCCGCCCGGTTACTCCGGGCAAGGCTTTTGTATTATCTCTCTCTTTGTTTTAATCACAAAACTTGCCTGTAGCTAATTTGAGAAGACACAAAAAGAAAGCCAATTTGTCTCAAATGAATTAGCCTATGAGCTTTTGTTGAAATGTAGTATAATATATTGGTGAATTTTAGGAATTCACTACGATACAGCAAGGAGGCGATCATCGTGCCAATGACCCCATTTCACGCCTATTACAAGGCGCGTGAATTGGAGCATTATACCGATGAAGCCCTGATCCCCGCCTTTTCCGCATCCAATATCGAAATCTACCCCTATCAAATCGCTGCCGCCAGTTTTGCGTTGCGTTCGCCATACCTCAAGGGCTGTTTGTTGTCTGATGAATGCTCATTGGGTAAAACATATGAGGCACTGCTTGTTGCCACACAAAAATGGCATGAGGGCAAGACTCGGCAGTTGCTGATCCTGCCCGTGAACATGGTGGCACAATGGATTAAGAAAATCGAATCCAGTTTTTCGCTGCCTTATATCTTGATGGATACTGCCACAGCTTGGAATGCCGCTGAAGGGGACAATCCCTTTGAGCGGGATGCCCTTGTCATCACCACCTATGACTTCGCCGTGCAAAAAGCCGAATACATCCAACGGCAAAAATGGGATTTGATAGTTTTTGATGAAGCCGACTGTCTAAATGCGGTATATGATTCAGACAAGAAGAACGCCCGGATTTTGAAGCAAGCCACAGACGGATCCTTCAAGCTGCTGCTTACGCCCACGCCAATCGAAATGGACATCCGCGATATTTATGGTCTGATCTATTTCATTGACGAAACCCTGTTGCCTGCCAGCGTAGATGAATTTTACCAAACCTATTTCCGCCGTCCGGAGCGATACCCGGAATTGGCGGCGTGGATATCCAAGTTTTGTTTCCGTACCCTCAAAAGCCAAGTTACAGATTACGCCAACTTCACCAACCGCGTGCCATATACCGTTGGCTGTGAAATGACGGCGGAAGAAAAGGCTCTTTATGATAAGGTTCACGCTTGCTTCATGCGCCCCAACAGTTTGGCTTATCCGGCGTCAAACCCGCATGACCTCATGCTGAACCACGCCACTAAGGCGTCCTCCTGCGCACACGCAATTATTGAGCTCTTCACCGGCACGTTGCAAAGGCTTCACAAAATGGATGTGGATGGATCCCGCCAAGGATTGTTGGCAGAGGAAATCAGTACGGTTGAAGAAATCTTGACGTTGGCACAGCAAGTCAGCCTGACAGGCAAAATGAAAGCACTGCTCCTCATGCTCAAACAAGCGTTCGCTCAAATGAAGCGGTTGAAAGCGCCCGGTAAAGCCATTGTCTTCGTAAACTTCATCACCACATTAAAAAGTTTGAAAACGCTGCTGATTGAGCAAGGCTATGGCGTACTGACCTACAACGGCGAAAACAGCCGGGACTATTCCGTGATGGAGCGGTTCCGCAATGATAACGATGTCCAGATCCTCATCGCCACCGATGATATGGCAAAAGGGCTGGATATTGAGTTTTGCCCGCTTGTCATCAACTACGATATGCTCACCAACGCCACCAAGCTCGACCAACGCATCAGCCGCTGTCACCGGCAAGGTCAAAAATCGGATGTGTTGGTGGTCAATCTGATCAGCCGCGACAACTATGCCGATGTACGCTGTTTAGAACTGATCAACAAGCGTACACTCCAATTCAGCGGCATCTTTGGTATGTCAGACACTATCTTAGGCAACTTTGATGAGGCTTTGGGCGAGGTGCTGGCAACCATGCGCCCTGCCGCCGAAATCCAAGCAGCCTTCGCAAACAACCTGACCGCTAATGAAACCGAAAACCGCCCGGTGGTGGAGCAGGCGGAGGAAATCCTGTTCACCACATTCACAAAGGAAATTGCCGACAAAGTTCATGTATCTCCGCAATACATCGCTCAAAAGGCAGATGAAATCACTGCGGATTTATGGGAAGTCGTCAAGCAGTTTCTTGCCGGAAGCGGATATGAAATCGACGAGACAAACCAAACCGCCACCCTGCCGGACGGCACAGACGCCACGGGTCTGTTTTATTATTGGACAGGCAGCCGCAACAAGCCATACAACGGCTTGCAAGCCTACGGTGCCGCCAAAACCTTCACTCCGGCCTTCGGCAAAATTACGCTAACCAGCCCGATTGGGCGCGGTGTGCTGTATAATATAGAGTGTGCTGACGAAGGCACGATGACCGTGGCCGCTGATGTCGAACCCTGCACCATTGGGCTGTTCTGTGTCAAAGTTTCGGCCAACCGGCAATCGCCGCATACAGCCATTGTTTTTGCTGGAAAAACAGAGACGGGTCGGGCGTTGTTGGATGAGGAATGCCGAGCCATCATGGCACTGCCAATCATTGATTATACCGAGGTTGGCCGCAAGAATGCCCATTGGCTCAAAGATGTTCGCCGTCACGAACCTTCTATATTAGATGGGCTGATTGATTACGATGCATTCACGGAGGCGTACCGCCAGCGGCAGACACCGGCACAGGTTGAAGAAATCGAGCGGATGAAGCTCAAAGCTGTCCGCACCAAGACTGCGTTGGAACACACATTGGACGATCTGCGTACACAAGCAAAAACCCTCCAGCGCGATGCCGAAAGCGCCACCGACCGCGTGAAGCAAATGCGAGCACAAAAGCAGCTGAACGCCTTGCAGCGGGAATTGCGCGAAAAAGAGGAGCGGCTTTTCTATAACTGCATGAGGTTGGACACGGAACTGGAAGATCAAATCCAAGTCCTGCAAAACCAAGGCGGACTGCAATGCAGCATTGAGCGGCAATTTATGTTGACCATCACCGGCAATCCAAGTTAGGAGGCGCATTATGGAATTAGGCGGCATGAGTTTGGATCTGGAGCGGACCAATCTGGAACGCCTGGCGGCAGTCTTCCCCGAAGTGATGGTGGAGGGCCGGCTTGACCTGACCAAATTACTGGATTTACTGGGTCAATATGATATTAAGGACTTTGAAAAATATTCCTTTACATGGAAGGGCAAATCCGAGTGCCTGCAACTGGCCCAGCGGCGGTCAACGGCCACCCTGCGCCCAAGACCGGATTTGAGTGTCGATTTTGACAGCACCCAAAACCTCTACATTATGGGCGATAATCTGGAAGTGCTCAAGCTGCTCCAAACCGCCTACTACCGCCGTGTAAAAATGATTTATATCGACCCGCCCTACAACACCGGCAACGATTTTGTGTATGAAGACGACTTTGCCGACCCGCTGGCTCGTTACCGTGAAGTGACCCAGCAGACCACCCGCAGCAATCCGGAAACCATGGGGCGGTATCATACCAACTGGTTGAACATGATGTATCCACGGTTGCGGCTGGCGGCGAATTTGCTGCGGGATGATGGGGTTATCTTTATCAGTATTGACGATGGAGAACAAGCCAACCTCAGAAAGATATGTGACGAGATTTTTGGTGAAGAAAACTTCATTGCCAATATTGTTTGGCAAAAACGATACAGTCCAGCCAATGATCACAAAACGATTTGCCCTATCCATGACTTTATCATTGTTTATCAGAAATCTTCAGCATGGCAAAGAAATTTGCTGCCACGCTCGGAGGAAAATGATTCACAATATCGTTATGAAGATGAGCGCGGAATCTTCCGTCCTGATAATTACAAGTGTAACAAGACAGCCGATGAACGGCCAAACTTATACTACGCAATCATAAATCCGAATACAGGCGAAGAAATCTGGCCATCCAGAGATGCTGTATGGCGTTATTCCCGAGAACGGCACGAAGAAAATGTAGCTAATAATCTTGTATACTGGGGCAAAGACGGCAAGGCTCGCACGCCCGCATTCAAACGCTATCGCGATATGCTTCGTAATGGCGGCGGCATTGTTCCGGGAACTTGGTGGACATTTGAATTTGCCGGACACAACGATGAAGCAGCCAAAGAAACAACTGAATTGATAGGGAGCCGCATTTTCAGCACACCTAAACCAACCCGATTGATCCAAAAGATATTGCAACTTGCAACAAATCCAGATGAAGGCGACATTGTTTTGGATTTCTTCTCAGGCTCATCTGCAACAGCGCAAGCTGTGATGCAAGCTAATGCCGAAGACGGCGGCAACCGCCGCTTCATCATGGTGCAGCTCCCCGAAGTTTGCGATGAAAAGTCCGAAGCGGCGCAGGCGGGATACAAAACCATCTGCGACATCGGCATGGAGCGCATCCGTCGGGCTGGAAAGAAGTTTTCAGAAACAAGCGACCAATTAACCTTGACCAACGAGGAACGTGCGCCCCTTGATATCGGCTTCAAGGTCTTCGAACTGGATTCATCCAACCTCAAAACCTGGGACGGAACCCCAATCCAGCCTGGCGAGCAGCAACAGCTCGAACAGCGCATGAACGCCATGTTGGATCGCGTCAAGCCCGACCGCACCGATTTGGATATGGTCTACGAAATCATGCTAAAATTGGGCGTGGAGCTGGCCGAACCCATCACAATCATCGACGTGCAAGTTAAGCCCGCCTATTCCATCGGCGAGGACTGCCTGCTGCTGGTCTGCCTCGCTCCCGATGTCACACCGGAAATGGTGGAGGAAATGTGCGACTACGCCCCCGCCAAACTCATCATCGGCAAGAACAGCTTGCAGGATGCCACAGCTATGGCCAACGCCCACTACATCTGCCAGGATCGGCAGATGGAATTGAAGTTGGTGTAGAAAGGGATCTTCAAGATGAAAGACAAAAGATTTTTTATTAAAGACTCTGCGTTAGTTAGCACGAGCAGCGACTTTTTTGCGCATGAAGATTTTGCTCAAAACATTATAAACATTCTTAATACACAGACACCACCATTCAGTATTGCAGTCATAGGGAAATGGGGTTTAGGCAAAAGCAGTCTAATTAATTTCGTTGAAGCTCACTTCAAAAAAATCGATACCCGATATGAATTCATCTTAATAAATGCATGGAAATACGAGAAAGAAGCTCTTAGAAAAGTTTTCTTAAAAAAGATATGGGAGAAATTAGGTGGGTCAGAAGAAGGATGGTTAACGACACTAATAGATGCCTTGAACAACATAGTTATTGCGAAAAAGACAAAAAACAAAAAAAGAACAGTCAAGGAACGGATCAAAGATTTTTTATCCCCGATAGGGAAGTTTTTGCTTACAACTTTAGGTTTCTTTGCGCTCTTAGTGCTAATAACGATATTATGGAGATTCATCGGTCATGGATTGACAGAGGGGTGGGCGATGCCAACATTCGGCTCTGCGAATGGAAACACTTCGGTATTTTCGATTTATGATGCTACAGTTAAACTTTTTTTCTCAGATACGCTTATTGCTGTTTTGATTTCTATTGGTTCAACATTAATCTTACAATTTTTGAATTCATACAAGAAAAAAGTAACCGAGAACTACAATTTAGTTAATCCAGCGAAGACTACTGATGATTACGAAAGCTTGTTATTAGAACAACTTGATAAAGGGGAAAACAGCGAAAAAATTATCGTCGCTATTGTTGATGACCTCGATAGGTTAGCACCAGAAGATATTGTCGAGGCCCTTGATGCTATAAAAAGTTTTTCTGATATTGAAAGGTGTATCTTTATAGTACCCTTTGATGAGAAAAAGATTTCTGAGGCAGTTAAAGAATCAAAGTCAGTGCAAGCTCAGAAAGATTGCTATGCGGTGAGTGAATTGTTGCTGGATAAACTTTTTCAGTTTAGAGTTTATTTGCCTGGAATAATAAAGCGAGATCTTATACCATATGCAAAAGATTTGTGCGGTTCTGAATGCCCTGATCTAGTTTCATTGTGTAACGCAATTGAGGCGGATTGTTTTGTGGAAGAACTCCTACCAATAATGATTCATTACAACGTCGAGACTCCACGGCAAGTCAAAAAAATCATCAATGTGTTCGCAAATAATCTGCTTGTTCTGCAACGGCGAATGCATAACAGGAGAATTAATGTTGATTTGGATGTTGTGCTTTTATGTAAGCTTGCCAAGTTGTCGGTACTGCAAGCTGATTTTTCAGAATTTTATGATGCGCTCTATAAGCAGCCGTCGTTGATAAGTGATTTTTCTATTATCTCCGAGACTGCGGAAAGCATTGATGAGGCAGATGTATCCGCCGATTCACGGGACATATTCAGAGCCCTTCGTGAATCCATGACATCGTTTGACTTTCTCTTAGATTTCTTAAATAATTTTAAGCATATTCCCATTAATGAAAATGCAATAAGGACATTAATTTACATTTCTGATAGCAAGGCCGCTATGCGTACAGGAGGGATGGAACAAAAGTTAGCACATGCGCTCTCGGTCGGAAATGGCAAGGCAGCAAAGCAAGCCCTTGAAAGTTTTGATGCTCCCTGTGATTACTTGGCAGACGAACTCTTAGAAGGGCAGTTAAGCAGAAGATCGGAAAATCAATATTTAGTTGCAATTTACGAAATATTCGAAGACTTGAAAAATGCGAACAGAGAGAGGCTTGCTGATGTTATATCGAGAAGGACAGAGATTGCCCTTTCATCATACTCGTTCTCGGAAAGAAGCTCTATTAGGATTCCTGATGCAATTCAAGTTTATCTTGAAACCGCTGACAAAAAGGGTGTTGAAAAATTATTGCTTTTAAAGATAAGCGAATTGATGTCTAGCAGTTCTCGCAATGATTCTTTGATAAGTGATAGCATCAATGCTATTTTTCAGCACCATTCCTTGTTATCGGAAAGCATTGTTAGCGCATTTAACGAGCGTGTAATAGCAAATATCCTGAAAAATGAATCCTATACGCCGACAAAATTTGTAGAGTGTTTGGAAATTTCCATTGAAGATCAAATCTTCAAGAAATTTCTAAGCAAAGAATTTGTGCATTCACTTGTTGAAGGCATCGCAGATGAAAATATAACTAGCGGCAAAGTTTGGGATTCGTTCCTTGTTCTATGGGACTTGTATGTGTCGAATTATGGCGCCGATAGTGTTCCGGAAATGGCATATCTGTTACTGAAGAAGTTTGAGTATGTCCTATTACTCCGAGAAAAGATAATGAACATTAAGGACAGTATTATAGCAAATATGGCCTTGCTCATTGAAGCACTGACACAAATAGAAATAACTGATGAGAACAGTAAACATGTTTTAAGTCTTTTAGAAGAACTGGACTGGGAAGTATATGAAAATATTTCAGGCGATATTGATATTTGCTTACTTGCGTTGAATAGAAACAGCTACATTAATACTCTATTGAAAAAGCTGATTGCTGGCAAGCATTTCTCATTATTGCAGGAAACACTAATTGCAATTAACACAGAATTGCTTGGCAGCAAAAATTGCTACACTGAAATGGTTCAAGACATTGCTGAACACTATAATGACGAAGAGAAAGAGGATCTCATAAAAAAACTGGATGCTAATTTAAGGCCAGGCATTGAGGTTGGCTTGGTAAGTATTGCTGTCTCCGTATTCCGTAGGTTGAAGCAACTCCCAGATTACGCTGATGCCCTTTTCAAAATTAAAAACACGCTTGTTCCTTTGTTCATTGCAAATTATGCAAGATACCCAGAATGGGCCTTATTGGTTGTCGAGGTCACCGGTTATAAGCATAATACTGATGTTCCTGCATTCACCCAATATCTGAATTCGTTAAACTCCATATTCGCTTCAAATATGGAGTTGTCTATTAAGGGGTGGAACTTCGTTAACGGAACAGTAGATACTACTGCATTGCGAAAAATGTTTGAATTGTTTTTAGGAATTGAGTTCTGTGATCATGTCGAACATTTAGAAAACATTTATTCCATAATGAGTATCTGGGAGAAATATGTTGTAGATACAGATGAATGCGCAATCCAGTATGAAGGATTACTTATCGAGTGCATAAGGCAAGGAATTAATGTAGAATCAGTTTTAGAATCGTTGAAAAAATTAGATACGCTAAATGATTATTCCGAATTGTTTACAGCATCTTGTTTACTGGTTAATGATGAAAAAAAAGCAGCGGCTCAAGTGATTTCAACGCAGATTAAAGCGAACAATAATATGCTCGAATGTGTGGAAAACCTCTTATCTGTGGATAATAGTTTTGATGCTGATTTATTCCATAGTGTTGTTCGAGAGATTTTTTCAAACCCTGTATCTGAATGCTATTTGCCCATTTTGGAAAACATCAATGATAATTCGTCATATGCCTTAATGATTAATACGCTTGCCGTTAGTGTTGCTTCACTTGGGTCTTACAAGAAGGGAAGTATCTTGGATTTAATCAAAGCCATTGTTCGTAAAGATAAGAAGAACAGTGCTGACGATATTGTTCCTATTCTAACGAAAATGCCTGGATATTTTATCTCTAATATTCATAGAGGAGAATTGAAAGTTTGCTTAGAACTTATGCGACCAACAACCCAAACTACCGCAAGTACTATCGCCGATACAATAGAGTTGTTGGGCTTAAACAAGAAAAAGCCTCCCAAGAAACAGAAAGAGGCTTTTACAAACAACGCAAGTAATGAGGGCGTCGAATGAAACTCAAATTTAAGCACCAATCCTTCCAAACCGACGCCGTCACTGCCGTGGCCGATTTGTTCGCCGGGCAGGAAAAAAACCGCACCACTTTTTCCATCGTGGAGGAGCGGCAAAGCACCCTGCTGGGTGAGTTTGGCGTGGGCAATTCGCTGTTGCTGGATGATGAGGCCCTGCACACCAACATGCGCACAGTGCAGCGGCGGAGAAACCTGCCCCTGACGGATGACTTGCAAGGCCGCCAGTTTTGTGTGGAAATGGAAACCGGCACTGGCAAAACCTATGTCTACACCAAGACCATCTTTGAACTGAACAAGCGTTACGGCTTTACCAAATTTATCATCGTGGTGCCGTCGGTGGCCATCCGCGAAGGCGTGTACAAGTCTTTTGATATTACGCAGGATCACTTCGCCGCCGCCTATGACGGCGTGCCCTGTCGCTATTTTATCTACAATTCCGCCAAGTTATCCGATGTGCGCCAGTTTGCCACCAGCACCAACATCGAGATCATGATTATCAACATCGACGCTTTCCGGAAGGCGGAAAATATCATCAACCAAGTACAGGACAGGCTCAACGGCGAAACCGCCATGCGTTACATTCAAGACACCAACCCCATCGTCATCATTGACGAACCCCAGAGCGTGGACACCACCGCCAAGGCCAAGGAGGCCATCGCAAGCCTGAATCCCCTGTGCGTGTTCCGTTATTCCGCCACCCATCGCGAGCGGATCAATTTATTGTATCGCCTGACCCCGGTGGATGCCTACCAAATGGGATTAGTCAAGCAAATTTGTGTCTCCAGCAACACCGTGGAGCATGACTTCAACAAACCTTATATCCGCCTGTTGGATGTGTCCATGGATAGTGGCTTCCGGGCGAAAATTGAACTGGATGTGCGTGGGCAGGATGGCAGGGTGACGCGCAAGACCAAGACCGTCAAAACCGGCGATGACCTGTTTGTGCTGTCCGGCGAACGGGATTTATACGAGAGCTACATCATTGAAAGCATTGACTGCACGCCCGGGCGGGAACGGCTGGAGTTTGCCAATACGGAAGTGGTTACACAGGAGCAAGCACTTGGTGCCATTGATGAAAATATCGTCAAGCGAGCGCAGATCCGCCGCACCATCGAAGCACATCTGGATAAGGAATTGATGTATTTTGACAAGGGAATCAAAGTGCTTTCTCTCTTCTTCATTGATGAGGTAGCCAAGTATCGCACTGTCGATGGCGAAAAGGGCATCTATGCCTTGATGTTTGAGGAATGCTACGCAGAACTGATTGCGCTTGAGAAGTACGCGGTGTTGCGGGAGCGGTTTTCACCTTTGGTGGAATGCGCCCATGACGGCTACTTTTCCCAAGACAGAAAAGGCAATCTGAAAAATACACGCGGCGACACCGCTGATGATTATGATACCTACGCCACCATCATGAAGGACAAGGAATGGCTACTGTCCTTTGACTGCCCGTTGCGCTTCATTTGGTCGCACTCGGCGTTGCGTGAAGGCTGGGACAACCCCAATGTGTTCCAAGTTTGCACCTTGATTGAACAGCGCTCCACCTTCACGGCACGGCAAAAGGTCGGTCGTGGCCTGCGGCTGTGCGTGGATCAGGACGGTAATCGGATTGAAGACCGTAACATCAATGTGTTGCATGTGATGGCTAATGAGTCCTTTGCCGAGTTCGCCGACACCCTTCAGCGCGAAATTGAGCAGGAAACCAGCGTGCGTTTTGGCGTGCTGCAGATCAGCCTGTTCTCCGGCCTTGCCTATACGGAAACTACGCAGGTTGAACGAAGCCTTAACTCGGCGCAGGCGGAGGAATTGTTCCAGCACTTGGAAGTGAAGGGTTATATTGAAGAGGGCACGCGCTTAACGGAACAGGCGATAGAAGAACTTCAGTCTGGTAGTGTTGAATTGCCGCCCGCGTTGGAAGCCGCAAAAGAACAAATCGTTGAAGCGATAAGTCAGTCTGGCGGCGAAGTGGATCCTTCTGCCATCACCCGGATTACTTACACCGAAACGGTCGCCGAAGAAAAAACCGTTTCTTATGATGATGCCGCAGAACTGATGACGCACTTTGTTCAGAAAGGCTATGTCAGCAAATCCGGTGCAATCCGCGACACCATGAAAGCGGCACTGTTGAGCGGTACACTTGACCTCCCTGCCAAGTACGAAGCCGCCCGCGAACGATTTGAAACCATCATTAGCCAAGCCGACAGGCGGCCGCCCATCCGTGATGCTTCACGCGATGTGGTGGTGCGGCTGAAAAAGCAGCTTCTGCAGGGCGATCCCATTTTTGAAGCATTATGGGAAAAAATTCGTCAGAAGACCACTTATCGGGTACAGATTGATAACGATGAGCTGGTGCGCAGGGCGGCGAAGCCCTTACGAGAGATGCCTGTCATTCCCAAGGCACGAGTGGTATCCCAAACGGCGGAGATCGATATTCACCACGCCGGCGTTACCCATATTGAGCGCGAGCTGCGCACATTAGATGTGCAAAGCGATTACGCCCGACTGCCGGATATACTGGCGGTGATTTGTGAGGAGACCCATACCCCGGAACCAATCATTTATCGCATTTTAGCCGAAAGCGGACGCATGAGTGACTTCATCACCAACCCTCAAGCCTTTGTGGAGCGATGCCTGGAAGTTATTTGGGATGCCCGCCATGTGCTGGTCATTGACGGCATCCGATATATCAAACTGGACGGCGAACGCTACTATGCACAAGAAATCTTCGACAGCGCAGAGCTGATCGCCAACCTCGATAAAAATGCCATCGCTGTCGAAAACAGTGTCTATGACTACATTGTCTACGACAGTGAAACCGTGGAAAAACCCTTCGCAATTGCACTGGATCGTGACCCAGATGTAAAATTATTTTTCAAATTGCCGGAACGATTCAAAATTCGAACGCCCATCGGCACCTACACCCCCGATTGGGCAGTGTATCTTGTTCACAACGGCGTTGAAAAAATGTACTTCGTCCTTGAAACCAAGGGCAGCACCAGCCTGCTTGATTTGCGTGAGCGAGAGCACCTCAAAATCCTCTGCGGTAAACGGCATTTTGAAGCAGTGGGTGATGTGGAGTTGCGCGTGGCACGAGATTGGCGGGAGTTTAAGGTGGGGATATGATTCAAAGCATCTGTTTGGTGATACTAAGGTTGCCATTTTGGGTTTATATTGAGGAAGTGCGACATTAAAAATCCTAAAGGAAACTTTTTCTACAATCTGATTTCTGTCATATTATCTCCGGAGCGGAGGTGATGATTATGACATCGCAGCACGAAAAAATCCTCTACACAGTAAAGGAGGTGTCTGAACTTATACATACGAACCAGGCGTATGTATACGCGTTGATCAAGGCGGGGCTATTACCAGCGCTAAAGCTCGGGGCATATAAAGTTAGGCGAGATGCGCTGAATAAGTTTTTGGCGGACTATGAGGGTATGGACCTAAGAAACCCAACTCATGTCAGCGCTCTTAAGGGCAAGCGCGATACGGAAAAAACATCGTAGCGCAACGGATGACCTGGCAAGATTTGTGGCCATTTTGTGGCCAGTACACAGGATTTTCGTCGTAAAACGAGGTAAAGCGTAGAAACAAACAAGCCTCGAACAATGCGGATAACAGGCGAAATCCCTTTGAAAGAAAAGAAGATTTCGGTAGCGATAAAGAAAAGGAAGAACAATGTGGGAATCGAAATATTTATAGGGCAACAACCCGATGGTAGGGGCGACTGTTGCCGTGGCGGTGGCGCTGATGCAGGCGAAATAAAGCGTTTGTTTTCAAGGCTATTTTGCAACGAGGCTTCCAGCGAAATTTTCGCTGGAAGCCTCGTTTTTTAGGTTGGCACAGCAAAATGCCAACCATTTGCCAACCAAAATTTTAGGAGGTTGGCAAAATCACTTTTTGGCGAGTATGAAAACCTTTATGGAAATTGCGTTTTTCGCCGATATAGACTCTGTGCTGATGCCAACCAAAAGCGTTGGAATTGCCAACCGAAATTTGAAAATGAGAAAAAACGGTTTTTGATACTGGAAAAACCCTTATAAATGCTATGCTTTAAAAATATAGGATTCTTGGCTGTTTTGAGCTAAAAATCCTATTACGAGGCTGAACCTCATTTACAAAGAGTCATCACGAAAAATCCATTATGGATAAACGGTGTTAATCGTTTTTCCCTGTCACAAACATCCGTTTCAAAATATCAGAACCTTTTTCCTGCATTTTTTCTGTCAGATGCAGATAATAGCGCATCGTGATCTCCAAGTTCTTGTGTCCCATCCGTTGTTGTAGATATTTGGGCGGTGCTTCGTGCTCAGCCAGCAATGTGGCGTGGGTATGTCGCAGGGAGTGAAAGTCGAATTCGGAATATTTCAGTTCGTAATGAACCACGTTGGACGTGTGCTGCATGCTTCGCGGGATAACAAACTCGCCGTTCTCCCTGATGCAAATCAAGGCAATAGGCTTTCCTTCTCCGACGGTGTTAAGTCGCTTATCTTCGTCAGCAAAAATCTTCGTGTAATGTTCCGCATAGTATTCCCGAGCTTTCTTCTGTCGCTCCATTTCCCGCTGTAACAGCCCCACGCAGTCTTCGTCCAAATCAATCGTGCGATACGAGTTATACTTCGGTGCGCTCAAATACCAGAGCTTCATGGATTCGCTGTACTGAACCTGTCGGCTAACTTTAATCGTGCCGGCGTCAAAGTCCACATCCTCCCAACAGACGGCGAATGCCTCGCCAAGACGCAGCCCGGCCTTGTAGCCCAGCATCATCGGAATGTGCGTGGATGTTCCTTCCGGGAACCGCTCAAAAATCTTTATGATACGGTGCGGCGGGATATAGACGTGCGGAGCCGTTCTCGGCTTGAGTCTTTCGTTTCGAGGGCTTGGCAGGGTGACGTTGATAATCGGGCTGTGCCGGATCATCTCCTGCTTTACCGCATACCTCAAGCTGCCGGAAAGAATGCTTTTCAATACTACCAAAGTATTACGACTGTAATTCTGCTTGGCTTTCATGTTGATAAACCGTTGAAGCACCGCGGGCGTCAGAGCCTTCAGCTTGTACATTCCCAAATGGGGTTTGATGTGCAGTTGAATCCTCTTTCTGTAATCGACCACCGTGGTTTCCTTCAGATTAATTTCGCAGTAGGTTTCCATCCAAAAATCCAGATAATCGCTAAAGCTGATTTCCGAAGGCGTGAAGTGCAGACCCGCTTCATTGTATTCGGTCTTTGCTTTCATCCCGGCATCCATCGCTTCAGCCTTGGTCTTAAATCCACTTTTCCAAACCCGTTGCCGCTTTCCGTCTATCCTGGCCGTCTCAAATGAATATTCCCACGTCTTCCCGCGCTTTCTTGCAAATACATCGGCCATGTGAAGTTCCTTTCTAAAAATTATTAGGCGTGATGACTCATTGTTCATTTCCAATCGTCATCCTTTAGCCTACAAGTAATATGACGAAACAGGTCGCCGCTCAAAAACGCCTTGAATTATTTGCGTATGTGGCACAAAGGCCATCAACCGTCAAAATGCCAGCAGAAAAATCTTGGATGATCCGATGCCCGTGATGCTCGACGGATATCTGAAAGCTGCGTTTAACAAATTCAACTGGTTGACCTCTGGGAACAAGCAAATAGGTGCGGCCATCATCTATATTGATGAGCTTTTCTAGTTGATTTTTTATACGGTCATTAGCAGGAACACTCCAGCCGGAAATCTGTAACCGTCCGACGTTCAACGCATCGTCCGCGATGACCCGGTCGATGCGAAAAGCTTCATCCGGCTGCAGCCCGGCATAATAAATCAGATCCAAGAATAAGATCCGTTCTTCCCGCCAAAGATTATCCGCCACGAATGCATCCCGCATCCGACGGAACTCTTCGAGTGTCCATAATCGGTGAAATTGAACTTGCGGCTCTTGCCCAATGCCCTGGTTTGGCACGATGGTTTCAATCATACTGCCACCCCTTTCCGGGGATAATATGATTGTTTATTATGAAAAACGTAGAAGTTTTTAGTGCTGCATGAAAAGCCATTTAAAATCACCACATATCCTTCACGTACACACCCAGCAACTGCTTGTTCCGTTCTTCGCCGTGCCCAAGCTGCCGGTTGACATAGCGGAGTGCTTTGTCCCAGGTGTAGCCCCGGTTACGGCAATTGTCCCAAGTTTCTTGCGCATACATTTTCCGGATGCTGTGGATGGAGGTGGCGGGATATTTTTCCTTGAGGCCGAGTTTTGTCATGGCGCGGTACAAAAATTTGTTGACGGAATCTTTCTTGATGGGCACCAAATTTTCATCCGGCACCTTTCCGGCAATTAATCGCGCAAGGAACTGCCGGTCGTCTTCGGTCTTGATATCAATGATCCGCCGGCGGCCGCCCTTTTCTTTGATGTCAACGGTGCCGAAGTCCCAATAGCCCTTAACATCCAGATGCACATTTTGCACCTTGATGCGGGCAGTGCCTTCCACCCTCAAGCCAAGTCTTGCGCTCAGTTCCACCGCAATCGCGCCTTGGCTTTGGGTTTTGCTTTCACGGATGTATTCCTGAATCAACGCGAAATCTTCCCGTTGCATCTGCTGGATGCGCTGGAGTTCCTGTTCTCCTGTGTTCAGCCTATGGGGCACCATCAACTCTTTCGACCACTTGACTTCTGATGACTCAAAGGCAGCATTGATGATTTTCTCCCAGGTACGAATGTGTGAAGCATAATAATTGAGTGTTGTCGGCCCGACCCTTTCGGCTTTGGCTTCCAGAAATGCGTTCCACATTTGAACAGGTATGTCTTCGATGAATTCAAAATGGATATCATTGTCACTCAGCCAATGGCAGAAATTGTCGGCAACATCCAGCATGTTGTAAAAACTGCTGTTCCCGAAGATGAAGGCGCAGCCTGCCAGCTTGCCCTCCTTTTTGAGCGCAAATTTATCTGCGCCCGGTCGACGCCGCAAGTCTGCGGCATCCTTGAACTGTAGTTCTAAACGTTTTTTACCCATGGTAACACCGTCCTTTCTTTTGGGTGACAATAGTATGATTGTTTTCCAAATTTTCAAGAACGATCATGTGCCGGGAAAGTCCAAAGAACTTCCCGTGTAGATAAAATGATTGCAAATAAGTGAATCGGCAGCAAAATTTTAGAGCCGCTTCGCGGCAGTTTACCTACCCAGCTGTTAGACCGTCTATTTTTCTGATGGTATTTCGGTACGGAAAAAAGTTTCGCGGGAATGCGGGAAGAAGAAAGGTAGGCGAAAGGGTTTGGAAAAGGAAAAGAGACCCGTAACCCTCGCACCCCGGAGGCTCAAGAAGCCCACGCGCAGATGCCCGGAAATACCCGCCCCTGAAAATGGGGCCGGGCACCGGGTTGATTTTCTGTTTTTAGGGCAGGTGATGTTTGTTTGGTCAAGTGGGTCTTGCGTGATTTCTTCCTTTGATTTCCCGCAAAATCTCTGGAAAAGGGTCGCCCGGACGGTTGTCCGGGCTTAATGCGGACGCCCGACACGCCCATTTCTGCTCTTTGCCGATAACAATCGGCTTCTTCAGTACGCGGACCGAGGTTGCCCTCGCGCCCCACAAGTACCTCGCCCATATCGCAGAAAAAAATAATATGAGCCGACAGGTACCGGATACCAGGTGGGATTTTCCCAGCGCAGGTTCCCAACAAACGCTGTCTTCACAGCCACTGGATAACCGCTTTCCAAATGGATAAGCGTAGCCGCCCCATTTTTGGTACTGTCCAAAAAGTGAGGCGGTGCGACATCTTTAAATGATCCTTTGATTTAATTGAATTCGAATGATCTCGGTCAACGTGGTTGAGCCAAAAGTCCAAAATGTGTCTGTGATGAATGGTTATCGCATCTGCGAAATCCCTGTGCTTGTAACTGTTGAAGCTATTCTGAATCATTTGTGCCGCGTTCTCCTTTCGTCTCTAATTGGGTACGATAGTAATATGACGAACAGGGTGCTGTTCCAAACACGGCTACTCAACGAGTCCCATTGAGCATAAAAAAGAACCTGCCACCGTAACGGCAGCGGGTGTAGGAGAGACTCTATTTCAGTATATGGTCTCAGCAAATTTAAAAATGTCAAAGTTCTCGATGTTGTTTTCTTCTAGTGCGGGAGGGCGTGCGGGCGTTGGCGCCGGAGCCAGTGTTGATGTGAGTGACGGTCCTTTCGGAATCGCCAGCGGCGGGTTATTGTACGAAGTCCGCTCCGCTCTTATCTTCTGACGAAACAAAAATTCATCGCGGATTTCTGCGACTTTACTGTTAACCGGATCCTCTACCGGCATATATTTTCCTGACCATGATGACCATACTTTCTCTTCATATTCGTTCATTGCCGGCGAGAAAAACAGCGGCGGATAAAAGGCATAAAAAGAAAAAAGACAGGGGGATTCCAAACTGCATCGCAACAAAGCCTTTATAGCGTTTGACCGTTGCTTTTTCCTTGTCATCAACAGCCAATCGATTATCTCCACATCCTTTTTCTCATCAAAGGTTATGCTTAGGTTTCTGGTGAAGTGCCACGCTTGCCCCTGTGGCACAATGGGCAGCGGCATCTTGCGCACGCTGCCGTTGTCCACATAAGTCCGCAATGTATCCTTTACCCACTTCTTGAAATCAAATTCTTCAATGTTATAAAGGGAAAGCAAATCAAGATCACTAACGGCGGTTAAGGTCATTCTGATTCTCATGATGGGGTATCCTTTCTCCGCCTGCGAGGCGGGTCCAGTAATAGTATGATGAAAATAAAAAATTTGAGAAACAGATATACAGCATTAAAATCGGTGGATATTTATGTACCGGTAGTGGCGGAATTAATCACACCGGCGACGGTAGAGATATCTCCACCAGCAGCGGTCGGTTAAAACCCACCGTTGTTATCTCTTAAGCGTCGGTCAAAACGAAATGGGCTGTGACTGTGGTCTCATTCCCGGGCATCGTGAAGGTGGTCGTGCTACTGTTAGCATCGGCAAAACTCCCGCTACTTGAAGTCGTCCACTTTTCAAATCGATAGCCGGCATAGGGCTGTGCGGCAACGGTGACAGATTCACCATTTTTCAAATAAGTGGCAAACACGGGATCGGGGTAAGCCATTCCACCCTCGCCGGCGACCACATTAAGAAGATTCCCCGTGGGTGCTTCTGATAAAAAGGTGTACATGCCGCCGCGCTGGACTTCGATCCACACCTTTTTGCCGGGGATGGTCAACACTGCAGCCATATGGTCAGAACCGACTTGGCCGTACAAAAAGGCATATGGCTGATTGTCTATGACCTCAATCAAGGAATTGCACCAGTTGTTGATTTGGCTTCAAAAGAAAAAATGAATATGTTGAAGCGAGCATTGCCAAAATGGCCTCAAAGTTTTATGCCACAAATTGAAAATTAAAAGGGATATTCACCTTGATATGTTATAATTTTACAAAACTCGCAAAGGGGTGAAGGGCTTGGGCATGAACGCATATCATGCGCGATATTATGCCATGCTGCTCACCCATCGGGCGCGTGCGGATGATGTAAAACGGTACTTGCCGGCATTGATGAGTGCCAATATTGATTTGCACCCGCACCAGATTGATGCGGCATTATTCGCCAGTCGGTCGCAATTCCGGGACGGCATTATTCTGGCAGATGAAGAGTCCCTGGGCAAAACCATTGAGGCAGGCATCGCGCTTTTACAGGCATCAATTGAAAACAAAAGAGCCTTGTTGGTGCTTTGTCCGGCGAGTTTGCTGCACCATTGGAAAACAGAACTGGATGAAAAATTTTCGCTTCCCTGCATAAGTTTATCGCAGATTGAAACCCGGGAAGGCGTCGTTCTGGCCTCTTATCAAGATGCCTATAAAAACAAAGAAATTCTTTCAAGAATTCGTTGGGATTTATGTGTGTTGGATGAAGCGCACCAATTAGCGAATGCCGGGGTGTCTGACCATGTGATATCCGACACAATCCGCTCAGCGCTGATCGGTTGCCCGAAGCTACTCCTGACCGCAACGCCTATGCAAAACTCATTGTTGGATTTATATTATTTGATTCGTTTCGTTGATGAAATCGCCTTCGGAAGCGACCCGAAGGTTTTTCGACAAAAGTATATGGGCAACCAACCGCTCAAGGATGAATTGGCCGCCCGCGGCCAATTGATTTGCCAGCGCACGCTTAAACGTCAGGCTTTGACTATGCAGTTGCCCAAGCGGATCGTGCGCACATTTTTAGTCCCGCCTACGTCGGAGGAAGATGCGCTGTCCAAGCGCATGTCGTTATATTTCCATCGTGAAGATCTCAAAGCCTTTCCCAAAATCAAAGAGCATTACATCCGCTTAACCTATTGGAAACTGCTGGCATCATCCATGCCTGCCCTTCATGAATCATTGCTAAAAGTTATCCGGCGATTAGTTACGATGCCGGATGCAGAAGACGAACTCGTTGATTTGCAGCAAGTCGCCAACATGGCCACGGCAATCAAAACAACCGCCCGCCAAACGGCTTTCTTAGATGCTTTCAAGGATGCCATGCAGCACCTTCAGGAAGTCGGTGCGCCGCAAAAGGCAGTTGTTTTCAGCGAAAACCGGGCAACGCTCTCTTTCTTGCAAAAGCTACTTACCAAGCACGGATATAAATCAGTCGAGTATGGCGGCGGCGTTCAAGGGCAACAGGTGCTGGATGCCTTCAAGGGCAAGGCGCAAATTCTGCTTGCAACTGATAGTGCCGGCACCGGATTAAACCTTTCGCACTGTGCCATGGTTGTCAATTATGATTTGCCCTGGAATGTGCAAAAGCTGGAGCAACGCATTTCCCGCTGCCACCGTTATGGGCAAAAGCATGATGTCTTGGTTCTGAATTTTATAGACCCGACTAACCGGGCGGACAAACGCCTTTATACTGTGCTTAATAAAAAGCTCAAGACTTTCGACAATGCCTTTGGCGCCAGCGAAACCGTTCTTGGCACAATCCAAAATGCCGATGCCGATTCTCAATTTGATTCACGAACGGCAGAGGAAATTCAAGAAGATTTAGCCTTGTTTGAAGAGGAAAACAAAGAAGAAATCGGTCGTCGCGTTCAAAAGGCCGAAGCGGATATCCTCGCCCATTTTGATGATGAGGTGCAGGCTCGTTTTAAGCATTATGGGGAAACCATCCCCGAAATGCTTTCGCAGATGGAGCATTGGCTATGGGAAATCACTAAGTTTCAATTAGGCATGAAAGCAAATTTCAATGATGAAGAAAAAGTTATCAGCATCCACAAATCACCCTATAAAGGGTTGCGGTTATCCCGGTTGTGGTTTGGTATGGACAAGTCGCTTCCAAAAGGTGAACGATACCGGCTGGATCATCCACTTGCTAAGCGAGTGTTGGAGGATTGCTTAAACGGTGAGCTGACTGCCGGCGAATTGACACTCAAGACCGGAAGCGGATTTACGTCTGGTATGTCCGGTCAATTGGCGCTGTGGCAATTGCATATGCTGTCGGATGTGGATTATCAGACCCATCCGGTGTTGTGCGGATTCACGGTTGACGGCAGAGGTTTATCCCACGAGGACTGTGCCCGATTGCTCAAACTGAACCCAATCGCCCACAGTGGCGGCCATGTATATAGAGATGAAGACGGCGAATACATGATGACGCCCGGTGCTTGCGGAGAGCAATTGGCTGCAATCAGCGAAAAAACCATTGCCGCAATGCAGACTCGGATGCTGCGGGAGCAGGATGCCGCCGTGGAAGAAGAATTGAACAAATTGCGCCGGTGGGCGGAGGATGAGTCGGCCGCCATTGTCAATCAACAGAAAATTATTGCGACAAATATCGCCGCGCTCAAAGGACAGGCGGCGCAGACAACGGATTTCGCACAGAGGTTTTCATTAAACAAAGAACTTGCCGACCTTGAAAAGAACCGCCGTACCGAAGAAGAACGCTTGTTTTATATGGGCGCGGAAATCCAACAGAAGCGCGATGCGTTCATGGAAGCGGCACGGGCGAAGTGGAAGGCGAAATTTTGGCACGCGCTGATGTTTGTCGTTCATTGGAAAATCGAGGGATAAATGGTATAATAAGTTGCCTTTTTGTAGGCAAATTGCTTGTGGCACAGGGCGACGCGAATTTCGGCGAGGGAGGCACGGCATATGGAAAAAATGGATGGGCTATCATTCGATAATATTCATGACCGCATTGAAGAACTCAAGCGGCTGTTTCCTGAGGCTGTCGCCGAAGGCCGGCTTGATTATGATACGCTGATGGCCCTGTTGGGCGATGAGTTTGATAACGAAAATGAAAAATATCAGTTTACATGGAAGGGTAAACTCAACAGCTTGAAGCTGGCGCAGAAACGTTCCAGCGGCACCCTGCGCCCGGACTTTGACGGCAGCCGCGATTGGGACATCACCGGCAATCTTTAAATCTTTACATCGAAGGTGACAACCTGGAGGTGCTCAAGCTCCTGCAGCAAGGGTATCTACGCCGCGTCAAGATGATTTATATCGACCCGCCCTACAACACTGGCAACGATTTTGTCTACGAAGACGACTTTGCCGATCCCATCGCCAAGTACAAGGAGATCACCGGGCAGGGCCTTCGCGCCAACCCGGAAACCGCCGGGCGGTACCACTCCAACTGGCTGAACATGA
>JGI994J12354_10000552_pt1 | contig 37375 bp, 31 predicted proteins | sample IntmicLarv3ML3BL_FD_12354 | JGI IMG/M metagenome (IMG submission 12354) | reverse complement strand
CTGTAAATTATTTCATCAAGATATGGCTTGCCGCCGTAATAATCATCATTGCGTACAAAGCGGATATATTCGCCAACTTTATATTCAGCAAATTTGAAAGGGCCTACGTCAACCATAAGATTGCCTTCAGGTGCGGTGGAGAAAGTTTTAGGATCCACATTTTCCCAAATATGCTTAGGCAGGAATGTGTCCCACTCGGCAAGTTTTGAAGGAATAGGAGATTCACCTGTAATTGTGAAGGTCAAATCATCAATTATTTCATAAGTTTCAGGAATGGAGAAGGTTTTTGGAGAAGCTAAGTCAATATCAGGGTTAGAAAGGTATCCGTATGTAAATATAACGTCTTCAGCTGTGAAAGGATGTCCGTCATGCCATCTGATGCCTTCTTTTAACTTCATTGTCCAAGTTGTGCCGTCATCAGATAAATCCCAGCTTTCAAGAAGCCTTGGCTCATACTCGCCTGTATGCGGGTTGTAAAGAGCAAGATAATCCGAAGTAGCCATTTTAACCTGTCCCTGGCCATTGCCTGATGATGCAAAGTGGTTAATATTATATGGCTCGGCATCTAATTCAAATATTGCTGTGCCGCCATATTTGTCTTCTTCTGTTAATTCGGTTGATTGTACAGGAGCAGCAGAAGGCGCCGCCGCCAGAGAGCTTGCTGTCGGGCTTGGAGCGGGAGCCGGTGCAGGTGCTGCTTGTGACGGTGCTGCTGATTGAGCAGGTGCAGGTGTGTTGGATGCACCGCCGCCGCATGCTGTAAATGCAGAAATCATGAACAATGCTGCAAGTAATAAAGCCATACTTCTTTTAAATCTTAAATGGTTTAACTTCATAAAGTAATCCTCCTTAATTTTAGTGTATTTTATGAGTATGCAGGATTTGATTTACAAACCATCTGCAAAAACCTAACAAAATTACCGAGCCTCAGCTCTTTGCAAGTGAAATGAAAATCTTTGATTTACCTCATTGGCGCGTTTTCATCCCTGCGGCCTGTAGGTGTTGGGATTGCCCTTGTTGTTTTTTCAATATTAAACAAGCCGTCAAACTGTTTTCCGAGAACATATTTGTTGAAGCTGTTCATCTCTTCAGAATCGGCTGCCGCTTTAGCCGTAGAATACCATCCGCCGGCGCTGAAAATTTTATAATTATTTTCAACAGCCCATTTTCTTGTTTGCTCATCATTTTTAATGGCAGATTTTAAATCTAAGTAGTAATCCCCGTCAATTTCCGCAAGGGGCTTGTTCCAGAAGTCCTCTTTAATTTCCGGCGCTTCAAACTCAATAAGCGGCCCGACAACAGGCTCACCGTCTACCATATTCATAATTCTTGACTGGAACTGGCCCTTTGTAAATGACAGGGCAAACGGGAAATACAAATCGCCGTAGCGTTGCCTGAGCCACCAGCCGAGGCTTTTATCCTTTTCGTTTACGGCGATATGTGCATTATGCGCCCAAACTACGATTTTAGCATCCGGCGGCAGTGAATTGAGAATATATGTAACATTTTCGGCCATGTGCATGTCTCTGCCGGAAATGCCTCTTGGGCTTACAACCATACCGTCAAAATACTGGTACATCATTTTAGTTGCGGTAACGAGAAGCTCATAGCCTTCTGCGCCAACAGCCTCTGTAATAGGAATTTGCCTTGCGCTTATCCAACCTAAAAGCCATAAAAGTTTATCATTATTAAATACCTTCTCTCCTTTGTAAGGGAAAGGGATATTTTCTATTTCGGTCAAAATTTCATCCGCTTGCTTATAGGCTTTTTCACAAACCGGCTTTATAAGCCGCCTTATAGTGGCGCAGGCATCGGGGATAGGCTTTATATCATAGCCGACAAACTGACATTCATCCCCGCGCTTACATGATAAATTATGCGCTCGCATCCACTCTATCATGTCGGTTACTTCTTCCGTATCCCAAACCCAGTAGCCTTGGCTGGCTAGGGCTGCGGCTCTGTCGCCTTTGCCCATCATCACATAGTCATTGATATTCTGACAGGGCATAACCCCCGCTTCGATAGTGAATACGCGATAGCCCATTTCTTCCACAAGAAAGCGGGTTATTCTGTGCTTTAGCTGGAAGAACTCCCGGGTTCCATGTGTGCTTTCACCTAAGCCTACGATTCTGGTATTTTCAAGTATTTTCTTAAGCGGTTGCAGGTCACTGAAATCATTGCCATCTGTCACAGAAGCTAAATTAAAAGCATGCTGTTTAAGATATTGTGGTAAATTTTCCATATAAACCTCCATTCAAATTTAATTAAAATATCGCTAAATATAAGTTTAAGGAAGTATACAGACCATCTCATGGGAGAAATCAGGTCTTTTTTTATTTGTTTAATGAGCCTTTCAAATCAAGCCTTGATTTGAAAGGCTTTTTTTGTATAAATTACGCTAAACTTATATTTTGCGAATATATTTACGTTTAATCACGTCTGCCTGTTGGCGTCGGCCTTGATCTGGTCGTTTTTTCCGTATAGATAATGGCATCATAGCTTTCGGAAAGTGAACAATCCACCTCGAAATCTTCTCTCTTATCATTGGGATTATAGCCTTCATCCAGCATTACAAACGGCTTGTTCTGCGCCGCCCATTTTCTTATATGCTCGTTGCTATTAATAGAGTCTCTTAAGTTAAAATAGAAATCCCCGCCGGATACGGTTGCCACATCGGCTTCCCACAGATTACCGTCAATAACAGGCACATCAAATTCCATAAGAGAGCCTGCTTTGCGAGCTTCCCTGTCAATAAAGCGGGATTGGAATTTGCCGCCGCCTATCATGAAGCCAAGAGCAAAATATCTTGAACCATAGCGTTCCCTTAGCCACTGGCCTATGTTTTTCCATTCATAGCCGCAGGCAATATGTCCGTTATGAGCCCATAGTATTATTTTTTCATCAGGATGCAGGCTGTTCACAAGGAGCGAAATATTCTCCGCCATATGCAAATCTCTCTTGCCGTTTACATCATCATTGCGGCATTCAACATATTGATAAATTATTCTGCCGGCAAAAAGTGCATTATCATAGGCTTGCCTGCAAGTTTTTTCAACAAGCTCTATTTCTTTTAAATACAGATAGCCCATAAGCCATATTATATCATCAGATTCCGTACCTTCAGGTATTGGCCACGCCACATTTGCGTAATTTTTCAAAATGCTTTCAATTTTCGGATAATCAGCAAGCCCCAGCGGAGAAAGATAGTCAATGAGCTTCAGGCAGGCATCCTTTGCCGGTTTCATATCAAAGCCTACAAAGCTACATTCCTGACCTCTTTCGCAGTTTAAATTATGCTCTCTCATCCAGTCTATCATTGCCAGAACTTCTTCGGTATCCCAAACCCAGTATGTTTGGCTGGCGAGGGCCTTATGCTTGTCGCCTTTTCCGTAGAGAACATAGTCATTGATATTTAAGCAGGCATCCGTACCGGCTTCTATGGCAAATGTGCGAAAGCCCTTTTTCTCAACCAAATAGCGGATAAGCCTGTGCTTTAGCTGAAAATGCTCCCTGGTGCCATGGCTGCCTTCGCCAAGGCCCACTATTTTTACACCATCCAGCATATTGCCGAAACTTTCCAAATCCTGAAATTCGCCGTTGTCCACAACTGTTCTCAGAGGCTGAATAATATTTTTCAGAGCCTCTCTTGCCTTGTCATCCAACGCTTTCCCTCCTCGCATAAAGATATATCATTTGAGTATAAACATAATACTTATATTTTAGGCCATTTTGCCTATTGCGGATTCCCGTAGCGCTGCGGGGTCATAGGAAATGCCATGTTTATAAACCGTAAACACATCCGCCAGATTCTTTATATCCTCAAGGGGATTTTTGTTAAATACGGCAATATCCGCTTTTTTGCCTTTTTCAAGAGAGCCGATTGTGTTTTGAAGGCCAATTTCTTTCGCGGCTTCTATGGTTAAGGCTTCCATAATATAAGCGTTGGAAAGCCTGCATCTTGAAAGAAGCTCCGCCTCCCAGGATATGGCATAGCCTGGAGTTATAAGCGGGTATGAAGGATCGGTGCCGCAGAAAATGCGCCCGCCTGCATCATAAATTCGGTTTACAAAGCGAAGCTGCTTTTCGAGAAGTATTTTTTCAAGATCTACGTTTTCAGTATCGCTGTCCATTTCAGCCCTGCGGGCTTTATGGTGAATAAGCGCATCATCAGAAAGATATTTCCATAAATTATCCTTATCCAGCCTGTCGGTATAATCTTTGCCTGAAAGTATAAATGTAATTGTTGTTGGAGTTATAGCCACATCATTTTCAATAATAAGATTTATTACATCGGTTGCAGCCTGAGAATCAGGGTCAAAATCTTTAAGTGCAAGACTTCTCACTTTTGAAAAAGCCTGATCATAAAACTCGCTCATGGTATAGAAGCCGTGCTCCAGCCCGTCAATGCCGGCTTTTATGGCTTCGGCTGCGCCGGAGGTGCCTAAATGGCCATAAACCTTCAACCCGTCGGCATGAGCCAAATCGGCAAGAATTTTAATCCATTCGGGAGGGGTGTTGCTGTATACCTTAATAAGGTCTGTTTTATTTTTCCATATTTCGTATTTATCCCTTATTTCCTGCTCTGTTGTGCTTGGCTCCATCCAGCCTACGATGGAAGGCTCTTTGTCAAAATAATTGCTGCCGGAAAAAATAGAGGGACCTATAATTTCGCCTTTTTCTATGCGAGCCTTTATATCCCATGTTAAATCCGGTTGAAATTCTCCGGGAGTTCTTACTGTTGTTATGCCGCCTGAAAGATAAAGAGGACAGTAGGCCGTATACTGGCTTTTCATCTCGGCGGTGGCTCTGCCGTAAAAATGGCCGTGCATTTCAATAAGCCCCGCGGATATGTATTTGCCCGTTATATCATGCTTTTCAAATCCTTCCGGGCAAACCGCCCCTGCTTCAACAGAAGAGATAACGCCGTTTTCCATAAGCACTGTTACATTTTCCATAAGTTTGCCGCTTGAAATCAAGCTGCCTCCGATTAAAGCGATCTTTTTTGAACTCACAAACAATCCCCCTTCTTAAGCTCTGCCTAATTTGAACATTATATCAGTAAAACCAAACGCCCGAATCATCGCTTCTCTTAAGCTCCTGGCGTATAAGCTCAACTGCTTTTTCCGTATCCCGTTTTAAAAGCGTATCCACAATTACGCGATGATCCTTATGTATATCATACCTGGCTGTTTTAAAGTAATCCATGGAAAGCTCGCGGCGGTTTAAATCAAAAACCCTCTCCAGCGCATCCCGTATATAGCTGTTTTTCGTAAGCGCGGCCATTGCCAGATGGAATTTTAAATTTACACTGAAATACTCGCAATACTCAATTTCCTTCTCGGTTAATACATCGTAGAGTGAAGAGATCTCTTCATCTGTACTGTTGGTTATGATGAGCCTTACAATGCCGCTTTCCAATATAAATCTCAATTGCACTACTTCATAATACTCATTTATCCTAAGCTCTTTAACAAAATAGCCCCTGTTTGGAGATTTTATCAAATAGCCTTCCTGAACGAGAGTTGCAAGGGCCTCCCTTACCGGAGTTTTGCTTACATTGAAGCGGTTGGCAATAGTTTGCTCTGTTATTACTTCATTTAAGTCAAACCGGAGGCTTACAAGATCGTTTTTAAGTTGCTGATATATAACTGTACTCTTACTGCTCAAACAAAACACCCACACTTTTCTTATTTCCGAAATTGATATACTGGTGATATATCATTAGTATATATGGTAGTTTAATCAGCAATTATTGTCAATGTACATAATCTATAAAAATAAAAGTCCAGCCGGATATACTAAGCCTTATATCAAGCAGGCAATATACTTACCGCAAATCTCAAAGCAAGCGATATAAATACCAATGCGCCTTAAGCTCTTAAGTGAGGTAAGCAGGCGTTTAGTTGGCGGCATGCTTTCTTGGTTTAGCTGTCGGATATTAGTATTATTTATATAACTTATAAGAAATTATTATAAAATATGAAAAATTTATACAAGCGGCAAAATTTCGGGGAGGGTTAATTTTTTGTGAAAATGTATATAAAAATACATTTGAAAAGGCAGCCCGACATAGCGCAATATACTGAAAATAGAGCGATTGTTGCCTGACCGGTTTAGTGTAGGCAGAGCAGCTTGAATATATCGTTAATATATGTTATTTGGCATATGACGCTTGGGAGAGCGTAAATAAATATAGTAATGATATCGGTATTGTGATATTATGAAGGTATATATTCTACTAAAGATTTATTGTTGCGCAATTGAACAATAACATAATATGTTTGTTACTAGAATTAACTAATCTTATTGAAAGGTGGAAATCTTGTGAAGATGAAATCTAAGAAAATCAGAGTGTCAGCATTATTATTAAGTGCCTTGCTTGCGTTTAGCGCTTGCTCAGGCGGCGGAGGCGGAGCAGCCGCTCAAGATGATAAATACAAGGATACCCTGAACATTGCAGTAACAGCGCAGCCTCCTACCTTGGATGCTTCATTAACGGCATCTACATTGTCTTTGACGATTGCAGGTAATATTTTTGAGCAGCTTATAACTATGAATGAAAACTATCAGCCTACTCCGGAGCTTGCCGAGTCTGTTGATACCAGTGATGATGGTTTGGTTTATACCTTCCATTTGAGAAAAGATGTTAAATTCCACAACGGCCAAGATTTTAAAGCCGATGACGCAGTAGCTTCAATGAACCGCTGGTTGGAAGTATCCGCCAGACCTAAGGCTCTTCTTGGCGGTTCCGTTTTTGAAAAGGTTGACGATTATACGGTTACAATGACTGTTCCAAAGCCTACAAGCGATGTTTTAACGATAGTCGCTACCCGTACATTCTTCCCTACAATTATGCCTAAGGATGTTATTGAAGGCGCAGGAGAAGAAGGCGTTAAAGAGTACATAGGCACAGGCCCGTACAAACTTGAAGAGTGGAAGCAGGACCAATATATTCATTTAAAGAAATATGATGGCTATAAGCCTGTTGAAACCGCTTCCAGCGCATATTCAGGCAAGAAGGAAGCCGCTACACCTAACCTTTATTTCTATTTCGTATCCGACCATGCTACCCGTATTGCCGGTATTAAAACAGGCGAATACGATGTTGCAGAGAGCATGCCTCTTGAAAATTATGATGAGCTTGCAGGCGAATCCGGCTTAGCTCTGCATTCAAGGCCAAGCGGTTCATTGAACGCATTCTTCAATACACAAGATGGGTTGCTTGCTGATGTTAAATACAGACAAGCTATAATGGCGGCTCTTGATACTAAAGAGATTATGTTGGCAAGTTTTGCAAGCGAAGACCACTTTACACTTGCACCGGGGTATATGAATATTAACCAGCCTCAATGGGCCGTTACAAACGGTGAAGAATTTTATAATCAAGCCGACCCTGAAAAGGCTAAAGCTCTCCTTGCCGAATTAGGCTATGCAGGCGAAACCATTACGCTGCTCACAACTCAAGATTACCGCGAAATGTATTCCGCTATTATAGTTATTCAAGAACAGCTTCGTCAGGTTGGTATAAATGCAGAGGTTGCCAATTTCGACTTCCCTACATTTATGGAGAAAAAAGCTGATCATTCAAAATGGGATATATTTGTAACAAGCAACGGCTATAACATTATTCCCGCTATGATTCTTGCCGTTAACCCAAGCTGGGCAGGCTTTAATGCTCCTGAGGTTGCCGGATACCTTGACGCTATCAGAGGTGCCGCTGATGATGCGGGCGCAAAAGCTAAGTGGAGCGAGCTTCAGCAGTTTATGTATGAATACGGCTCATCAACAGCTTTAGGCCATTATAAAACATTAATGGCAACAACTGATAAAGTAGAAGGCTTTGTATACTTTGACCAACCTATTTACTGGAATGCAAAAGTAGCAAAATAATTAAGAATATTAAAAATAAATAGCTTAAACTAAGGAAGATATTACTCTTGGAAGCTATGTAATATCTTCCTTTTGGTTTAGATATAAGGCTTTCGCTTATATCCTGCGCTCTGAAATATAATGGAGAAATAGCATAAGCCTAAAAATAGGCGGGTAATAAAATTGATTTTGATTTTTATGTAAATAATAAATGAGGGGGGTTATTTTGTTTGCGTATATTGTAAAACGGATAGCGTCGCTTGTGCCTGTTTTGTTTGTAGTGTCTATAGTTATTTTTATGATAATTCATATGACACCGGGCGATCCTGCGGCGACCATTTTAGGTCTTGAAGCCACCCCGGAGCAAATCGCGGAGTTAAATGAGAGAATGGGGCTTAATGAGCCTATACATATTCAATATATTAGCTGGGTAGCCAATGTATTGAGGGGCGATTTAGGCGATTCTATTTTTATGCAGCAGCCGGTTACGGAATCTATTAAAGAGCATTTCGGGCCGACGGTCAGCCTTGCAATATTCGCCCAGTTAATAGCGATATTGCTGGCGATACCTTTCGGAATAATTGCCGCATATAAAAGAGGTACGCTTGTTGATACGGTGCTCATGAGCGTTTCGCTTTTGGGAATGGCTATACCGGGCTTTTTGCTGGGTCTTTTTCTTATGCTGTTTTTCAGCGTTTATCTTGGCTGGCTGCCTGTTGCAGGGTACAGAGGGCTTAAGATGGGGATTTGGACTCATTACAGATATTTGATTCTTCCGGCACTGTCTCTGGGCACTGTTCAGGCGGCGCTTATAACAAGAATGACACGTTCGGCCATGCTTGATGTTTTGTATTTAAACTATATTAAAACAGCAAGGGCAAAAGGCTTAAAGGAGTCGGTTGTGCTTTTGAAGCATTCTTTGAAAAATGCCGCGCTTCCTATTCTTACGGTTGTAGGCTCGTCCTTCGGAACGCTTGTAACGGGTGCTGTTGTTGTTGAATCTCTTTTCAATATCCCCGGCATGGGTCAGCTTATATTGAACTCCATTACCAGGCGGGATATAGCTGTGGTTCAAGGCGTTGTGCTGTTTGTAACTTTGATTTATGTAGGCGTTAACCTTGTGGTGGACTTGCTTTACGGCGTGTTTGACCCCAGAGTGCGCCTTGGACGAAAATAGAGGGGAGGGAACCTAATGTCAGCTCATTCATTTGAAACTGAAAGCATTGAAGATATACGTGTCAGGCTGAAAAAAGAACAGCGGGATTTGCAGATTAGGAAAATCCTTTCTAACAGAAGCCTTATGGTTGGCGGTACAATAATTATTGTAATGGTGCTTATCGCCGCACTTGCGCCTATGCTAACAAGCCACGATCCGTTTGCCATGACTGTCAGCGACAGGCTTTTGGCCCCGTCAGGCGAGCATTTATTTGGAACGGATGAATACGGACGCGACCTTTTTACAAGGGTTGTTTACGGGGCCAGAGTATCTATAAGCGTTGGGCTTGCTGTGGCATTATTTTCGTCTTTTTTAGGTATGATTATAGGAATTTATGCAAGCTATTATAAAATACTTGACCATATTTTTATGAGAATCTGTGACGGGCTTATTGCCATTCCCGGCATTTTGCTGGCTATTGCGCTTATGAGCGCTTTAGGGGCGTCTGTCTGGAATGTTATTATTGCTTTGACTATAGTTTATACGCCCAGCATTGCCCGCATAGTCCGCTCAAGTGCATTGGTGGTTAAGGAGCAGGCTTATGTTGAGGCGGTTTATGTTCAGGGGGCTAAGCATTTTAGGATTCTATGGCTCAATATTGTGCCTAATGTGCTTTCGCCGCTTCTGGTTCAGGCAACCTTTGTGTTTGCCAGCGCAATTTTGTCAGAGGCTGCTTTAAGTTTCTTAGGCGCGGGTATACCGGCCCCTCAGCCAAGCTGGGGCAATATTTTGCAGGCCAGCAAGGTTGTTATTAACAAGGCATGGTGGATGGCTGTATTTCCCGGCGCTTTTCTTGTTTTATCGGTTCTCAGCCTGAATTTGGCAGGCGACGGCCTGCGGGATTATTTTGACCCGAGAACTACGGCAGGCAAAAAGAAATAATTTATACGACTATAAAAGCAATGGTAAGGTGCGCCGGCATAATCAAGGAAGCAGCTTTTCGGCCGGTTTTCCGTTATATTTTGTCAGGAGTTTTCGTAAATACCCTTAGGTATTGCCTTAAATCCCTTCATTATATGGCGAAAAACTATCTCGAAAATCAATCAACCGTATTATTGCCGATACCGCCTAACAGACTGGAGTTGACCACATGGAAAAAGAAGCTCTGCTCACATTAGAAAATTTGAAGGTTCATTTTTCTACCGAACGGGGAAGGGTAACCGCCGTTGACGGTGTGCACCTTTCTATTAAACCCGGCGAGATTGTAGGAATAGTGGGCGAATCCGGCTGCGGCAAAAGCGTTATGAGCCAAACGATACTTCGCCTTTTAGAACATACAGACCCCGTACATTATGAGGGCAAGGTTATTTTTAATGATGAAAACCTTTTGGAGCTGCCTTTAAACCGCATGAGGCAAATAAGGGGTAATGAAATTTCGGTTATTTTCCAAGACCCTCTTACTTCTCTGAATCCGGTTTATACAATCGGAAATCAGATGGACGAGGTTCAGATACTGCATAAAAGGCTTTCAAAAGAAGAGGCAAGGGCAAAAACCATAGAGCTTTTGGGTATGACAGGCATACCGCTGCCGGAACAGTGCGCAGGCCAATATCCTCATGAGCTTTCCGGCGGCATGCAGCAGAGGGTTATGATTGCCATGGCTCTTGCTTGCGAGCCCAAACTTTTGATTGCCGATGAGCCTACTACTGCCCTTGATGTGACTATTCAAGCTCAGATTCTGGATTTGATTTTGGATTTGAATAAGCGCTTGGGAATGGCTGTTCTTTTTATTACTCATGATTTAGGAGTTGTTGCGGAGGTTTGCGACAGCGTCAGGGTTATGTATTTAGGCCAGGTAATGGAAGAGAGTTCTACGGATGAGCTTTTTGAAAATCCTCTTCATCCTTACACAAGGGGACTTATTAAATCCATACCTAAAATGCAGGATGACAGGATGACGAAATTACATGTTATAGAGGGCACTGTTCCATCTCTGCTTAATGTGCCTGTAGGCTGCCGCTTTTCAACCCGATGCGAATATGCCGATGACAAATGCCACCGGGAAGAATCTGAGGTTAAGAGCATTAACGGCGGCGCTCATAAGGTTAAATGCTGGCATTTTGAGAAATTAACAACTGCGGGGGAGGTGTAAAATGGCTGAACCTATTTTGGAAGTAAAGGATTTAAATAAGAAATTTCCTGTGTTCGGGTCGTTTGGCAAATTGTTTGGGACAAAAACCTTTGTTCGTGCTGTAAATAATGTTTCGTTTAATCTGTATGAAGGTGAAACCTATGGCCTTGTAGGCGAGTCAGGCTCAGGGAAGACTACTACAGGGCGGGCGATTTTAGGCTTAAATGATGCTGATTCGGGTCAGGTTATATACAAAGATAAGGATTTGATGAAACTTTCTGCAAGCGAATTTAGAGAGTACCGCAGAGAATTGCAGCTGGTATTTCAAGATCCGTTTTCCTCCCTTAATCCGAGGAAAAGGATAGGCGATTTGCTGGAAGAACCCCTTATTATACACAAAACAGGCACTCAGAAGGAAAGGCAGGAGCAGGTGTTTTCAATATTGAAAACAGTAGGTCTTGCGCCGGAGCATTATTTCCGCTTTCCTCATGAGTTTTCAGGCGGACAGAGACAGAGACTGGGCCTTGCACGTGCACTTATTATGAATCCTAAAATCGTAATTTGTGATGAGCCTGTTTCCGCTTTGGATGTGTCTATTCAGGCGCAGATTTTGAATCTCCTTGCAGAGCTTCAAAAGGAGCTTAAAATTACACTGCTTTTTATTACTCATGATATTAGCGTGGTGCGGCATATATCCAACCGCATCGGCATAATGTATCTTGGCTCAATTGTTGAAGAAGCGGAAACGGATGATTTGTTCAATCGGCCTTTTCACCCGTATACGCAGGCGCTTTTTTCAGCCGTACCTGATTTTTCAAAAGACAGGCTGAAAACCAGAACGGTGCTTAAGGGCGAAATACCTTCGCCTACTGTGGAGCATAAAGGCTGTCCGTTTAATGCCCGCTGCCCCGTAGCTACAACTATATGCGCAAGCGAGCCGCCTAAAATGCGCGAGGTTGGAAACGGCCACAGAGTTTCGTGCCATATCGCGTAATTGACAATATTATAAATAGCCTGATTACTGCGGGGAACCGGAGTAATCAGGCTATTTTTGCGGAAAGAAGAATAAATGGATAAGATGGAGTGGCAGCGCATTATGCGCTAACGGCACTTATCATTAATGGGTAAATTTATTTGCTTACATCAATTTGACGTAAAGCAGAATATGAATATGGAGGGCTGCAAACAAACAAATATTTAACTTTTTCATGCTTTGAGAGTTTAAAAATCAAATAATCTGAATCAATTTCTAATGGTTCAACTATTTTTTGTCCATTTTCCAACTCAGCAGAATCGAAATATTCCCAAATCGGATTGTAATTCGAGTTATTACCTTCCAATACGATATCAACAATACAAAGCCACTCATCTTCCTTTAGCACTAAATTTTCAAAAGAATCAGTATAAGATACTTCTTTAACATTTACAGCCATTGGTACTTGTTGCCCATTGAATAAGTCTATGTTTTCTCCTAAAGTATAAATATGGCTTCTTCTCTCAAAAGTTTCTTCTGCTTTTATTCTAATGTCATTAATTGCTTTTCTGCTTATATAAATATCGTCTTTATATTGCACTAAAAAGTTTGATTTGCTTATGGTTGTTTGAAAAATATTCACACCATCTAAGTCTAATATATAAATCTGTGATTCAAAAAAACCAACTGTAAAGACTCCGCCATATTCATTTTCTATGTTTTCAAGCAAAACGAACTCTTCCGGCACTTTATCTACTACATTCGGCTTAATGCCGTTATAAGAATAATCTTTATACTCAACACTTGACTCTCCTATATCTCCAATACAGGAAGTACATGTAATTGTAACAAAAATAGCAATCAGTACTAGTTTAAAATATTGAGCCATTATATGCCCCTTTCTACTTCCGCCAAGTTACATAAACGAGTATACCAAACCCATTCATTATACTGCTAATATTGTTATGATAGTGTAAGGCAAATTTATATCCGGCGCCGTTGGATTATGGGAGAATCAGCGTATGCGCCATGGCTTTCAACGTTCCCAGATCTTTTTCATTATCAGCTGATATGAAAATATGTAACATTGGATAATCATTGGTTGGAACACTAAAAATGGTTTCATGATGAAATATGCCGTTATGCTCGTAGGATACCCATTCCATATCCTGATTTAAAATTTTGCCTGCTGTTATTTCAACCTTGCTGTCTTGGGGAGCTTTGATGGGAGAAGGATGCCAGCCCATATATATTCCCATAGTAGGCCGGTTCATATCATCTGCGCCGATGGTTTTCATTATATGGTGCACATCAAAATCAACGCCCCTAAACAATGATGTTGTATAATCCTCTTGAATTTCCATCTCATATATCCAAAGCGCTTCTGTGCGCTTAAGCCTGTTAACGGTTCGGGAGCCTAAACTAAGGGTGTCCAATATATCATCTGCAAGTTTTATACATTTCTCCTCATCGTTGAAATATTTAGATTCAGAATATACGCTTACCATTATGAGCAAATTATCCTCGGTTTTTACCAAAGTAGATTTTAGCAGAACCTCTTTTTCTGTTGTATCGAAGGAGGACGGGATAATTTTTGCAGCTTCAAAACCATCCTTGCTTATATCACTATATTCGAATGTAATGTCAGGCTTGCCATCAATTGTGCGGATTACCGCAAGGGCATCCTTTTCAATATCTCCGCTTGAAACCGCAAAAAGCTCGTAAGCGTAAACATACAGCCTTTCCGTAGCTCTGTTAAGCGAAAGGCACGTTTCCAGTTGACTGGAAAAAAACACATTTGTTCTGGAAGGCTGTTTTGCTGAATCTATGGAATCCTCCGGCATATTTATAAAAAGCCTGTCATCTATCAGTGAGAACTGTTTCGATAAAATATAATCGGCAGCGGCTTTTGCTTCCGCAGATATTGTTACGGTTCTCGTTTCGCTATCCCATTTGACATCAGCGCTTAATCCTTCCGCAGCTGCCCGAAGCGGAACAAAAGTTTTGCCCTCTGCAAGAAACGGCGCAGTATCCAGCTCAATATCATTGCCGTTTACAGAAATAACGGGGCTTCCAATTTGCATAATAATTACAATATTTTCTTTTTCCGCCGTAATCGTTTGCGTTTCACTAATCCAGTTAACCTCCGCTCCCAGAGCTTCAAATATTTTTCGCATAGGAACCATGGTTTTGCCGTTAACCAACTGAGGCGCAACATCAAAAACAAGCTCGCTGCCATTTAATATGACTTTAATATTATCCGCCGCCATAGCATTAACCGTAAAAAGGCTGATGAAAATTACAGAAGCCAATAAGAGCTTTAAAAGTTTTTTAGTTTTCATTATTTATCCCCGTTCATATTGAAGTTTGATTCTCAAATATTTATTATATATTATTTGGCGGGAAATTAGAATGTTTTTAGTAACAGTAATGCCTCTATTGTAAATAGATGCTATATGGGATAATATATGCTATATGGGATAATATATGCTATATTATAATAGTTAACAGGAGGGAAACTAAATGACAAGATGCAAAAAAACAGCGCTTATGATTTTCATAATCTCTATTATGCTTTTTTCAACTGCATATGCTTCTAATGGAATTAAATCGGCATCATACAGCGCTTCTAAGGTGTATTTCTACGATATGGAAGTTCCACTGGAAAACAAATTGGTTTCAATAGTTCCCGAAGGCGGCGAAAGTGCCAGCACATATATGCCTGTCAGAGAATTAATGGAAATGTTGGGCTATAATGTAATTTGGAATGACAGCGATAAGTCTATAACTCTTAAATATAGCGGGATAGATGATGTTTCAAATATTTACCAAGATGGCTTTGAGAACCGTAAGGTATCATATGCGAAATCTCACGGGGATTATCTATTTTATGCTCATGCCTCAAAAATTCTTATAGAGGACAGCAATTTAATGGCAGCTATATATGATATAGCTGTGACTAAGCTGGATAATAGGCAAACGGTTGATATAGCTGTGATAGAGGACCTGACTTGGCTACTCATGCAGTTTGAAGGAAATGACTGGTGGTTTCTTATGAGCAATACCGGCGAAAACGCTTTGAATGAATCTACATTTAATGAGTTGAAAGAATTGATGGATGCCCATGGATTGAATTATTATGCAAATCCAAAGTAATAATTTATATTTTACGGATACAAAAAGGGATAGAGTTATTATAACTTTATCCCTTTTTGTTATTCATCTACCGAACCTCAACCCATACCAGCTCCGGCGGGTTAAATATCCTAGGCAGGCTGTCAATATACAGCCCTCGGCTCACAATCATATATTTATTCTCCACCAGCTCATACAATCCGCCTGCATATTTAGGGAAAATCCCTTGGTTCGGCGCATACAGACCGTTTATTAGAAAAGGAATTATAACCTGCCCGCCATGGGCATGGCCTGAAAGGGTAATATCAAAATTGCTGTTTTTATACAGCTCTGCTTTTTCCGGCCTGTGGGATAAAAGAATTTTAGGACCGCGGAAATCAGCGGCGTTATTTAAATTTTCAAGTCTCGCCTCGAAGCCTATGTCGTTTTTATAATGTATATATTTATCAGGGTCATCAATGCCGCAAATCATGATTTCTGTACCGTTTATCTCGATAATCTCATAGGCATCTTCCAAATGAATTACTCCATAACTTTTTATACGCTCGTTTATTTCAAAAAAGTTTTCATCCCAATATTCATGATTGCCGGTAACGTAGTAGACAGGCGTATCATAATCCTCAAGCCCTTTCAGAAGCAACTCTGTCCCTTTAAAATCTGTATAATCGTCAGCAATATCCCCTGTCAGCAAAATCAAATCGGGATTGCCTGCTTTGATTTTGTTAATTAAGTATTCCTGTTCGGCAGGATATATGGAGCTGTGCAGGTCTGAAATGTGAGCAATTACAATGGGTTTATCAGTCGCTATATTCGGCAAGTCAATATTATGGCGAACTTCTTTCAGGCGAATATCAAAGCCTGTATAAACCAACAAATGCAAAGCGGCGAAAATTACAATAGCTATTTTGCTTATGCGTATTTTATTAATAAAGCATACAAACAGGCTGCTTATCCAAACTGCTACAAGTAGAATTTGCATTTTACTTGGTATAAATTTATAGGCGCTTGAACTATCGCCGGAAACTTTGCCTTTCGTAAAGAAAATGATACCCGTTCGGATTATGGGCAGCAGAGTATATATCCCGCCTATGGCTAAAATAGCTAGTATAAATAAAGCAACGGATTTTTTGCTCTTTGGGTTTATAATGAAAAATGCAAGAAAATAAAGGGTACTTATGAACAGAAAATCGTAAACTATGTATAAGTGGGGGATTAATAAGCGAATTGCAAACCCTGAAAGAAATAATATCAGGGCTATGTATAGGTATTTAGCGTTTCTGTTGTTGTTTTCAAGTGTCATGTATGTCTCCTAACATGCAGGTGTAAAAAATATATAAAAGTTACTTTGCTGATATTATACTGTCATCACAACACCTATGAATATAGGCAGATTTGTTGCGCTATCTACAATCGCATATACAAATGGTCGGTTCAAATAAACAGATTTAGGCTTTTCAGGCGATGCGCTGGCAGGCATGGCGACCATTGTAGCAGCACCTGCCCTAGTTCCGTTTTCGTCTACCGTTATAAAAGTTTTGTGTAAAACTTCACCAATGAAGATATTGCCTTCTGCCGAAATTGCCATTTTGCTGAAATCAGCTTCCCTCGTATCAAAGGCCTCTGTCATGCCGAGGTTTTTCAGTACATCAACCATACTCAAGCCATATTCATATTCAAACTTTGGCATAGAGGTTCTCACAGTTGTCGTTTGCGAGTTTGCAAGCATATTCATAAACCCTTCGCCTGTTAATGACTCAATATATTCACCAATTGAAATATCTTCATTGGGCAGAAGGGCAATAAATTTATAGCTTCCGCCATAATAAGGCTTAACGAAACCCGTTGCCATGCCATCTTCAAGATATGTGTATTCTCCCGAATACATAAAATCGACTTTTTGCTCTTTTCCTTTGATATTTGTAAAAAGTTCTTCGTTTACGGAAGCGGCAATGTAAACCCTTTCCCATTCTGCATCAAAAGCAAGGGCATTAATGAGATACGTTGATGAAGGGTCAATATTTTCAATTATTTTATCTATCATCCCGTCAGTACTGGTTTTTACCCAGTCATTAATATTTTTAGCGGTTCCCTTGTCAAAAGCCGTACTGAATATAGACGCGCCATAATAATCAGCATTATTTTGGAGAAAAGCCGGCTCAATTTGCAAATTGCTTTTGTCATTATTAAGCCAGATTGAGTTTGCAATATGCAGCTTTGATTTTTCCGTATTTGGAAGGCTGTTAATATAGCTATGCATATATTCATTAAGCTCAGCAATTGGAATATCATTGCCAAGCAACTGTTCCATCTGCTGAAGGGTTATATTATCGGCGCCGTTGGCTGCCATAGAAAGAGCCAACCCCACCGACAGCGGCGATAAATTCATTATCTGTGGGTTTGCCTTCAACGCTGTTAGAAGATACACTTTCCATAATGTTTTTGGGGTTTGAGAATGAAGCGCAGCTTATTAGATTTAAAGTAACTATTGCAGTTAATATCAGATATATGTATTGATGTAGTTTTTTCATGTGTACCTCCTAAGGGGTGCTTAATATAAATAATAAAATTAGCCTGTATATTATCAACCATTTTAATTATACCCTGCCTTTCCCGTCAATATCAACAAACCCGCCCTATATTAAGGATATAATAAGAATTTGAGATTATTGTAACGCGTGAATTGTTTTGCGGAATTAGCGATTTAGCCGCCAAAAATGATTTTTCTAAAATTATGTGTTAATATATATTTATAATCCTATTCTTTGCGAAAAGAGGCCTCTATGAACGAAATCAGAGAATCCATATTAAATAAGCTGGAAGAAACTCAAAACAAATACAATGTACGTATTCTTTTGGCTATTGAATCCGGTAGTCGCGGCTGGGGCTTTGCTTCTCCCGATTCTGATTATGATTGCCGTTTCATTTATGTACATGAGCGGGACTGGTATTTATCGGTACTGGATAAGAAGGATATTATTGAATACGCTGCCGATGAGATTTATGACATAAACGGTTGGGATTTGAAAAAGGTTTTACAGCATTTGATGAAGTCAAATGCCGTTATGCATGAATGGCTGTATTCCAACATGGTTTATATAAGGAATGAGGAAATCACAGGCATTTTGCGGGATATGGCAAAGCAGTATTTCAACCCAATAGCATCTTCCTACCATTATTTGAGCATGGCAATTAATAAATACAATGAAATTCAGGTGGAAGAAGAATCCAAGCTGAAAAAATATTTCTATACTTTGCGCCCGCTTGCGAATGTTTTGTATATAAAAGAGCATATGAAAATCCCATATATGGAATACGAGCACAATTTAAATGAAATTGAAGTTAGGCATGAAATCCGTGAAGAAATAGATAAGCTGTTGGAAATCAAGAAAGTTTCCGACGAAAGTTATAAAATTCCTAAAAACACAATCCTGATGGATTATTTTAAGGAAGTTATCGAAGCGACTGAGGAAAACTTGAAAGAAATGAAGTTTACAAAAAATAAAGACTACAGTGACATTGATATTGCCTTCAAAAAAATAATAGATTTGGCGTGGTTAAATGATTGATATAGCAAAAAAGCTGGAAACGGCAGAATACGGTTTTTTGAAGAGTAATCCTGATTTAGAAAATGTGATATATCTGGTTTTAAGCGGCTCGCACGGTTATGGAACTAATAACGAAAACAGCGATATTGATATGCGGGGCGTTCTGGTTGAGCAGCCCCAATATTTCTATGGCTTAAACAGCTTTGAGCAGTTTGAGGACTTGCCAACAGACACTGTAATTTATGGGTTGAAAAAATATATCAAGCTCCTTATTGATGCCAATCCCAATGCTTTGGAGCTTTTGGGCGTTGATGAAAGCAGCATTGTAAAGACAACAGGGGCAGGGCAAATGCTTAGGGACAATGCGGATTTATTCTTGTCAAAAAGGGTTATAAACAGCTTCGGCAACTACGCCACGGCTCAGCTTCGGCGGCTTCAAAATGCCCTGTGTCATGATAGTTTAGAGGAGCAGGAGAAAACAAAGCATCTTCAAAATACTCTGAATGCCCAGCTTGCTCATTTCAGAAAAACATATACGAATTTTGAAGAAGGAGCTATTGAAATATATACATCCCAAGAGACAGGTAAGCTCCATTTTAATATAGATTTAAAGGATTATCCGGTAAATGAATTTGTTGGAATTTATTCGGAAATCAGCAATATTGTGAGAACTTATAACAGGCTGAACCATAGAAACAATAAAAAAGATGAAGCCCATCTGTATAAACATGCCATGCACCTTATAAGGCTTTTGATTACGGGGACGGATATTTTGGCAGGCAAAGGCATTATTACGAAACGGACGAAAGAGCATGAACTCCTAATGGATTTGCGAAACGGGAATTATAGGTTTGATGAGATATTTAAGCTGACAGACGAATATCAGGCGGCTTTTGAAAAGGCAGCAGCAGAAACCAGATTGGAGCAAAAGCCTTATTTGGAGAAGGTTGAAAGGTTAATGATAGAGGCTTATGGGATGTATAGGCTTTAAGGGAGATAGCCAGTTACAAAAAAACATACAAAGATGGCATAAAATACAGGGCAAAGTGATTGAAATGTCATTTCACCCTATTTTTGCTACTATATGATGGAAAAGGAGTTTGCTGTTTTGACGAATATGCTGTTTTTGATGGTGCTTATGCAGCTTTAAGAGGCTCGGTCAATATTATTAATTACTGTCAATATAGTATTGGAAGTATATGGGTAACGGTGCTATACCAATTAATGTGAAGCAGGGTTTGAAAATGAAAACAAGAGCTTTGATTTTGCATATGCATCTTATTTTTCAATTTTTGATATGCATAGGCACTAAAATCTAAATTAATAGGAAAATTAACTATAGGGAGGCCAAGCATCATGTCCGGGGAAAAAGCAAAGAGTGATAAAGTTAAACAGGGTTTGCTCAATTGGATAAAGCTCAATCAAAAGTATCCGGGTTACAATATTACGAGGATGCTGCATATAAATGGAATTAATGATATAGCCATTTATGGCGTTAATGAGATTGGACTTGTTTTAGCATATGAGTTGTTGGTTATATGCGGTCGGTGTAAATGTAAAATATCTGATTGATGAAGGGAGAAGTGCTTCGATATCTGACCTAAAATCTGTTCAGCTGGATTCTCTCGACAGAATAGACGATGTTGATATGATAATTGTTTGTGGAGAAGAAATAGAAGAAGAAATGGAAGCGGTTTATAATAGAATAAAATGTAAGACTAATGCTCAAATAAGACCATTTGAATGGCTTCTTGGAAGAAGCAATCACTTTCCTTTAATTATAGATCCTTTAGTGCAGTTTGCCTATTATTTGAGGCGGAGGGGGGGCGATTTTTATTTTATCGCATAGCCAGCTTGACGACAACGAAAAATCCAAGCCCTAGAGAGCAAATACTGATTGACAATCAAATTTGGGGATATCAGCAATTGATGGGAAAGATCGGTAAGGAAGATTTGAAAACGATAACTTTACCGGCGCTGCAAAACAAAATGGAGTTTGAAGATTTTTATGAAAATATTGCGGAAGCTGTTACTCAAATCACTTCGGTTTATAAAAATGAAACGCTTGTTTATAGTGACATGCAAACAAAATATATTAATATTATCAATGGAAATCGTTTCACAACAGATAATCCGCCCGCATATGACAACAAGGGTTTCTTTTTTGGGGATAGTACAGCGATTTCTATTAATACGCAGGATTCACAAACGATACCAAGCTATTTTCAGCGATTGCTTAATAACAAATTAGGCGACCGATATTTTGTTCAAAATTGTGCAACGCCTTGCGGCAAAGGATATGTGCTGGATAGGATGTTAGAGACTAAATTTGAGCCGGGTGATATAGTCTTTTGCGTTTATTCCTATGATGTGCAATATGATTTGCCGGAGGTTTGTGAAAAAGCGGGAATTGACTATTTTAATACGAACTTTTGTTTGATCGGCCGCATGATTTTGGAGAAGTTTTTTTGGATATTGAGCATTTAGGCCCTATCGGTACTGAAGTAATGGCCAATGTGATTTTTGATATAGCGATTAACCATGCTGATGAACGAAGAAAACTGAATCCGGATTTTGATGTTTCTGATATTGAGGAGGAACTTGCAGCTGCAAGGATTAAATCTAAAAAAGATGATGAAATTGCTCAAACTGAAGAATTTCAAAAATATCTACAGTATTTAAGTGGTATAAAGGAAAGTATAGGAATCAATCAAGAAAAAGGCATCGGGGCAATTGTTGTCAATTGCAATCCTTTTACGTTAGGGCATCAATTTTTAATTGAATATGCAGCTGATCAGGTTGATCTATTGTATATTTTTGTTGTTGAGGAAAATCTTTCAGAGTTTTCTTTTGAGGATCGCTTGGAACTTGTAAAGGCGGGAACGGAGCATCTTGAAAATGTAAGAATACTACCCAGCGGTCGTTTTATTATCTCTAATTTGACTTTTCCCGATTATTTTGGAAAGGGTAAAGCAAAGAATGTATCAGTTGATGTTTCAACCGATGTGGGATTATTTGCTGATTATATAGCCCCGGCATTAGGAATAACTAAACGGTTTGTGGGAACTGAGCCAAACTGTGTTGTGACGCGCCAATATAACGATTATATGCGGGAATACTTACTGGAACAAGGAATGGATTTTATTGAAATAGAGCGGAAAGAAATAGGAGATGCTCCTATTAGCGCATCCAGAGTAAGAGAGCTGCTCGCCAAAAAGAATTATGATGAAGTTGCTAAAATCGTTCCAAAGTCAACATTGGAATATCTGCGTGCACTCATAGTGTAGCCGGAGTTCTCCTGAATAACATTGCCTCAAATGTTATATGCTAATAAAAGTTCAAACAGGTAAAGGAATGACGAACTTTTTTGGTTAAATTTATCTAAATATAAGGTGAAAGGAAAGCTGACGGACAGTTGATTTGAGTTGCTTTTCAGAGAAAAGCGCAGAGTATAAATGCATAGAAAGCACCTTTGCAATCAGGTAGAATTGTTTGAAGTGATAGTTCTCTTAAATGGGAAGGGAAGCTCAAAATCTTTATTGAAAATACTGTTCACGGATTTATATGAAGCAAAAACAGCAAATGCAGTTGAGCGAAGCTGAAAAGCAAGGGATAGGAATGGCTATTCAATAGCCGGCACACCTGCTTCGGCAGATTAAATATAATTTGGGGTGCTGTCAATTACAGCTCCCGGTTTATAGTCATGTTATTATTTTTGCCAATCCATGCTATTAGGATAAGTAGACCCTTTTTTGCAAAAGCGCACTGTTTACGGCCGGTGCCTTAAAGTTTTTGAGAGCAGCGCATATATTTAACCAAAGTCTTATTTATTAAATATTTGGATATTAAAGCCGCTTAGCATAGTTTTTTATTATATAGCCAGCGGCCGCTTAGTTATTGAAATATATTACTTACTGGCATAAAATAGTATCTGAGTATAAATATTAAGGAGGACTATTATGGCTAAGAAAATTATTGTCTACGGAAGTTCCGAATGCCTGCCATGCGTTGCAATAAAGAAAAGGCTTGATGACGAAGGTATACGTTACGGATATGTAGATGTTCTTGCAGGGCTTGCCCATTTCAAAAAGTTTATTGTATTGAGAGATAATAACTACAGCCTTTATGAAGATACCGTTAAAAGTAACAGCATAGGCATACCTACTCTTGTTGTTGATGATAAAGATATTTATATTGACGCTCAGGTAACAGCTTTAGATATTAATGTATTGAAATAGTAAAAAAAGTGCTGCGTTTTCGCAGCACTTTTTTGTTTGCAATAAATAGCTCCGGTTACTGCCGGAAGTTTTATGGGTATTTTTTAAATAATATAAATTCAATTATTTAGCCATGCAAGTGATTTTTTCAAGTATAATTCAAGCGGTTTTTCACAGCTTGCTGAAATTCCAGCTCCGGGGAAGAAGAATTTCTCGCAGCAGCTTTTTATCCAGCCGGGGTAAATCTCGCCGTTCTTCATCGGTCAGTATATATTTTTCAGGGCCTGAAAGCACTTTTTCAAATTGCAGCAGGCGAAAATCACAGGTGCCGTCTTCTTTTTCGCCGGCCTGAATATATACGGGGAGAACTTCAAACTGCGATATGCAAGTATGCCCTGCACCGCTCAAAATACCTTTTTCAAGCTGAAAGCGCACAACATAAGTAATCTTTGAGTTGGGAGTTCTGGGATGATAGCTGACAAAATCGCCCAAAGAGTAGATTATAAGGCATTGCCTTTTTGCTTCCCCTTGTTTAGTGATATAGCGTTCCATCGGCTGGCATACATGAGGGTGCCCCCCCAGAATTATGTCAACGCCTTCCTCCGCTAATAAATGGGCAACCTCTATTATGCTTTTATGCGGATACATTTCAAATTCCCAGCCCCAGTGGCAGTTTGCGACAATAATATCTGCATTCTTTTCCCTTGCTATTTTTATATGCCTTTTAATAAGGGAAATATCAACGGTTTCATCATTAAAGCGCACCTCATTTATCAGATGCTTCTTCTCATAATGGTTGCCGTTCATGTCAAAGGTATAAGCAAGAAGGGCAATTTTTATACCGTTTTTTTCAACAACAAGAACATCTTCGTGCTGTTCGGGTGTGCGGTTTGTGCCGGAGAACCAGCAGTCCTTTTTTTCCAATATGTCAAGAGTGGCTAAGAGGCCCTCTTCGCCGTTGTCATAGCTATGATTATTGGCTGTGGAAAAATAATTGATACCGTTTCCCCCGTCTAAAAACCTATCCAACATTCCTTCCGAGGTATTCATCTTCGCAGGCATGTTGGGGATAGAGTTTCGTCCGTAGGGCACCTTGTCATAAATTGTACTTTCCAGATTTGCACAGGTTATGTCTGCCCCAAAATAGAAATCTTTAATATCATCAAACAAATGAGGCGTATTTTCCTCTGTAATCGCATCAACCGCCATCAAGTCTCCCCCTGCTGACATGGTAAGAGAGGCGTTGCGCTCAAAGCCTTCGGGCGGGGAAAAATTTAAATCCTGTGAGGAAAAGTATTCTTCAATGCCGGAGTTTTTTTCTGCAACCTCCAGCTGCTTGATCCATATTTTGTATACCCATTTCAGCTTTTCCTTCAAGCTGCCTGTGACATCATATGTGCCCTTAATAGGCTGGGGATAATGGAACTCATTCCAATATACCAAGCTATATATATGAGCTAAGAAAATGCCTAATTTATTTACCTTATATTTCTTCATGCCGAATCCTCCCTAGAATAGGAACGCTGCGCCGAAAAAGGCATATATACTGATAAATGCCATTACAACGCCTGCAACAGTCCAGCCGACCTTTAGCATAGATTTGACATCATCTGAGTGCGCAAGCCCCATTTGCCCAATCATATTGCCTGCGGGATAAATAACAGAGGTAATGCGGGAAGCGGCAATCAAAGCCAGCGCCCAAAGCTCCATAGGCATCTCTACTATGTTCAACGCGCTGCTGAACAATTCGTGGGTAATTTGCATTTGAATAACCGCGGCGCCTTCAACTCCAAAGCCGCCTACGAAGCTGGCGAGAATTGTCATAGCGGCTTTGCTCCAAACGCTGGAGCCTCCGATAAGGCCGACAAGTCCGCTGAACACCTCTGCGAGAGCTTCAAAAGCGCCCATTGTCGTCATCATTTCAAACATAGGACCGAAAAGCAGGAACATAATGAAAAGAGGCAGTGCGGGGGCCATGCCGCTTACTGCGGTTTGGAGAACAGCATCCGGCTTATCACCAGAGGCAATGCCGATAATGCCTATAAGCATCATCATTACAAATACCAAAAACGGTATTCCTTGCCTGGAAATGACAGAGTAGAGGATGAAGCCGATAAAGCATAAGGCAAAAATAACAGTAAGCCTGCGGTGCTTCGCTGTCGGCTCAAATGATTGGTCAAAACTTTCTTTTTCATAGGGTGTAATATCGCGGGTGTTCTTCTGGATTTTTTTGATGGCAAAGTAGCTGGTAATCAGCCAAATTATTCCGTAAGGCAGCGCCGCTGCAAGCATCATGCGGCTATATGAGAGCCCTGTAATAGATAATAATGCCAAAACAGCAGGGCTGAGAGGCCCCCATATTAATCCTGTTTCGCCTGCATTTTGAAAAATAGCGCCAACTGTACTCTTGCTCAAGCCGGCTGATGCCACAATGGGAATAATAAGCGGAGCAAGAATAGAATTTCCGCCGCCGAGGGTGCCCAAAAGTCCGCAAACAAGCGTAGAGCAAACCATTGTAACAAGAATGGCTTTATTTTCTGATTCAATACCTACTTTGCGTATGATACCGGTAACCATAGTTTGGCTTACGCCGGATTTTTCCAATACCTTTCCCAATGCACTGCTCATGAGTATTACAAGGCCGATCAGTGTAAGGCTGCCGCCCATGTTGCTTGCAAGTATCATAGAGTAATTTGCAATGCTTACGCCGCCTAAAATCATAGCGAGAAAAGTGGAGAAAACCAGTAGAACAATTTGCGATTGACCTGTTAATGCGAGAATAATATATACTACCAGCGGCAATATGCCCAGTATAGGTGGTAAATTTAACATTTCTATCATAAAAATATCCCCCTTGTCCTAAAATATTATAGCTGAAGCATTTTTTTATAATCCTTGCCCGCGAGCTCGTTTTTCCAATCTTCAGCGGCCTGTGCCAGTATTTGCGGCGAAAGAAACAGATCTATGGCAGAGCCTGCCATTACTTTTGCAGCCAACAACATTCCCTTATGGGCGGCGGGCGCTTTCCCCTGTGCTACCAGCTGCCATGTATGCTCGGCGGTTCCCATAGCATAGCAGGCTGCTGAAAGCTGGGCTGTAGGTGTATTCCAGCTGGCATCCCCCACATCAGAGGACATAGGCAAAGCAGTTTTTGCAGACAAATATGGAAGGGCGTTTTCATGTAAGGCTTGCCGGGATAATTCCATTGCCGCCTGCTTGCCGGCCAATGCGCCTACAAGGCTCAAGTCTCTGTCCTTCATGGTTTCGATCATAGAATCAGCCAGCGCAATATCATCCTGAGACCACAATGGTATTGCGGCAGATTCAAGATTTTGCTGCAAAACAGTTTCCAAGGCTTTATTGTTAATAATATTGGCGCAGGTTTTAATTAGCTTAAATTCAACTGTTGTACCGGTCATAAGGGCGGCGCCTTTGGCTACATCACATAGCCGCACATAAATATCATTTACCTGATCCAGCTGAGGTGCGCGGATAATATATTCTACCTGTGCATGAGCCTGTACCACATTGGCGCTGTTTCCGCCTGTGTCGGTAACGGCATAGTGCATACGCGCCTGAGAAGAAATATGCTCCCGCAGGTAGTTAGCGCCTACATTCATAAGCTCCACAGCATCCAGAGCGCTGCGGCCCAAATGGGGAGCGCTTGCGGCATGGGCCGCAACTCCGGTAAAAGAAAAGCCTGCTTTATAATTGGCTAAGGAAGAAACGCCAAATACCACATTGTAGCAGGACGGATGCCAAGTAAGTGCAGCATCAATCCCTGTAAATACACCTGCTTTAGCTAAAATGGCTTTGCCTGAAAAATTCTCCTCGGCAGGGCAGCCATAATACTCTACAGTCCCATGGATTTTTTCATCTGCAAGCCATTTGGCTGTTGCAATAGCCGCCGCGGCTGATGCAACTCCCAATAAATGATGCCCGCAGCCATGGCCGTTTGTTTTCCCTTCTTCAGGCTCAGGCTTTGCAATGCCTGCCTTCTGGCTCATGTTAGGCAACGCATCAAATTCCCCCAGAAAAGCAATGTGGGGGCTTCCGCTCCCGTAGGTTGCCAGAAAAGCAGTGTCAATGCCTCCGGTACCAAATGCAATATTAAAGCCTTCCCTTTGCAGCAGCTCTGCTATAGCCGCTGACGATTTCACTTCCTCCATACCAAGTTCAGCCAGATCCCAAATTCTGTCGCTTAGTGCCGTAAATGCTTCTGCCTTCTCATCAAGATGTGCATACAGTTTCTCTTTATCCATGAATACCCCCTTATATATATTTATAAAAATTGTACACAAAGATATTGGATACTGTCGGCAAAAATGTTGCAGAAATATAGGATGTTTATTAGCGGGAATGAGGCTTTTTTTGAAAAAGGTTAAGAATTGGCATACAAAAAAGAAAGAGCCTGCTTTATACAGGCTCAATAAGATTAATAAGGATTCAGGCAAAGCGCTTTATTATAAATAGTACAACAGCATTTATGTCCAGCTCAGTGCGAATTTGCAATGAGCAATCCTCAGTATGTATATCCCATAGGGTGACGGAGGGTCTGCTGATACTCTCAATATACTCATCCCAGTCATCTTCATCGAGAGGAATAGAAAGGTCCAGCTTCATGGAATTGTGATACAGGCTGCCTTTATCCTTGTCCATCAGAAGCTCTTTAATCCGATAGCGGCCGGGAGCCAGCCCTTGGAGTGTAATGGAGCAATTGAGCATATTACCTTGAAGGCGAATATTATCCAATGCGCGGAAAGGGTCTATATAACAGGCATTATACAATAATAGCGCATAGCGGTCTTCTCCGTCTGCAGTAAGCAGGCCGTTTTCACTGCTCCATACAATATGGGGCTTAAGGCTTGCAATTGCTTTAGAGATAAAGAACATTGGCCTATGAATATCCTTGGTAAGATAAAGGCTGAGCGGCCTTGTAAGAAGATTAAAGTTAGAGCTTTGATCAACATATAAATTCAATAAAACTGCCGCGCCTGCAACCGTTCCCCTGAGCGAACACAGCACATCCACCATTAGAGCAGTGCGGTGGAATTCACCGGCCTCTACAGGCGTACTGCCGGTCAGGACATTCCAGCTCATCAAATACAGGGGGCGGCTTGGGCAACCTGCGCTTTCTATACATGCCATGACAGAGTTTACTGCTTTTATGTGATATTCGCGAAAAAGAGCATTAAAATCCGATTGATCGGCAGGGCGGCTTTCTTCATTAGGGTCAAAGGTGAACCCGAAAAAGTCAGGCGCTGCATTTGCTGTCAGCTGTTTTAGCTGATCTGTATTTTTCGGTGACAGAAACGGGTCGAGCCTTAACCCGACTTGTACATTGGTGTTTACCGATTTGATAATCCCATAAATATCGGCATATAAACCGGCATCATCGATACTGCCCGTAATTTCAAAGCGCCATTGCTTAAACACAGCAGAGGAATAACGAAGCTGCAATGAATGCAGAAAATCGGAAAGTATCTTTAAGCCTTCTCCGGCGGAGGCAAAAATCTTAAACTCCTCTGTTTCCAAACGAATTAAGGGCATGAGCCCAAGGCGGTGCAAAAAACTTAACGCCTCATATAGATCGTAGGTTTGAAATAAACCTCTGGCGCTGCCTACTTCATAAATCATGCGGAAAAGCCCGCCAAAGGATACGCCGGACAGATGCAGCTGCCGGTTGGCTTCTTCCAGCTGCTTGCGCATGTCGGCTCTGAGCGCCAGCCTCAGGTCACCGATTTCTACAATATTTTGAAATGCAGGCAGCGGCGATACGGAAGCCGGCTCTAAATCAATTAAATAGTTGGCCTGAACATTCTCAGCCACATCTAAGTTAGCGGCGTTTATAAACTTAACAAGGGTTTCCAATGAATTATTTTCATGCTCATCTACGAGATGTATATTGTTAACGGGATTTATGGTTTCGGCGGGTTTATATGCTTTTCTGTATTCGGCAGGGGAGCAGCCGTGTTTTTTAATAAACTGCCCATTGAGGGACCGGGCGCTGGCGAATCCGTTGTTCAGCGCAATGCGGGTGATGGTGTCGCTTGTAAAAATAAGCTCTCTTTCAACAGCGGATATGCGCAGCGAATTCAGATAGCCCATAAAAGTGGTATTTAACTGCTCTCGAAACAAGCGCGAAAGATACTGCACAGACATAAACTCCCTTTTGGCAACATCCTCAAGGCTTATACGGGCTCTGAAATTTTGATGGATATACATGAGTGAGGTATGCAACCGTTCATGCTCGGGATTTTTATCCTGTGCCTGTGAGATTTCTGAGGAAAAATCTTTGGCAAGAATATGTAATGCTTCAAACAATACCGATTGGAACAGGAGTTCATAGCCTTTCTCTTTTTTATAGTATATAAAAGCCATTCTAACTACATTTTTTTTGAGGGCAGTATAAATAGAGTCATTATGCTCATCAGGATTGCAAGAATTGCACCTGATTGCGCCCTTTAAGAAGTTTGGCAGATGCTTTAGGATATATTCACCGGAAATATTAATGAATAATAGCACATTATTTTTTTTGCCGGAAAGTGCAAATAAATCACCTTGCTCCAAAACAACAATATCGTTATTGCCAAGCGCATACAGGCTGCCGTTATGCTCCAGCTCAACCGAGCCCCGCAGAACAAGTAAAAATATAATCCCGTCGCTCATCCGGCGTGGCATTCCTTTTACGCTTCCAAGTGTTATTTTTAGCCCGTCCATTGAATGTGCCCCTATCTTTGAATACATTTTTACTTATTGTATTACAGGAGTATATTTATTTCAATGGATTTTATTATTGTAATTGTTTAGCGGAGGTTTAAATGGGGTTATATTCAGCGGCAAGCCAATTTTTTTATGCATTTTACAAATGCCTGAATTTTGCTTGCCCATTGCCCGATTATAGCGGCTATGCAGAAAACAAAAACGAAGAGATAAGGCATCTCTTCGTTTTTATAATATTTAAATTATTCCAAAGTCCATTCGGCGCTCTGCCTTTGCAATTCAACCATATGGCGGAAAAACTTGCCCGTTTTCAAAAGAACATCCGGCGGGCCTTGCTCTGCCACGCGGCCCTCTTCCAGTACAATAATTTTATCAGCCCCTGCAACGGTGCGCATACGGTGTGCTATAATCAGCACCGTTTTGTCTTTCAAAAGCAGCGATAATGCCTCCTGTACAGCGCTTTCGTTTTCCACATCAAGGCTTGCCGTTGCCTCGTCTAAAAGCACTATCGGCGCATTTTTAAGAAGAGCCCTTGCAATGGAAATACGCTGGCGCTCGCCGCCGGAGAGCGTTGCGCCGTTTTCCCCGATTATGGTTTGATAACCATCCGGTAAATTATGAATAAATTCTTCACAGCGGGCGGCTGCGGCTGCGGCTTTAACCTCCTCATCGGTGGCATCCCTGCGGCCAAGGCGAATGTTCTCCATAATACTATCCCGGAAAAGCACTACATCTTGAAAAACAATGGCATAATATTTCAGTAGGGCTTCAGGGTCAACAGTGGATACATCCACACCGCCAAGGGTAATTTTGCCGTTTCCCGCATCCCAGAAGCGGGCGGCAAGTTTTGTTGCGGTGGATTTGCCGCCGCCTGACGGCCCTACCAAAGCCGTAACCTCGCCTTGCTTGGCTGTGAAAGAAACATCCTTCAGAACAGCCTCGTCTTCATTGTGGTAAGAGAAATCCACATGTTCAAAAACAATATCAAATCCATTCGGCGAGAAGTTTTCCACTCCTGCTTGTATAGGCTCTTCCTGAATGGCCCGCATACGGTCTATATACTGCTTGGCGTTGAAGGTTGCGGCAATGTTTTGCAGAGAAAGAGTGACAGGATCATAAATGCGCACCGCTGCGAATAAAAAGCCCAAGAAAAACAGAAAATCAATTTGCCCTGCCGTAACCTGAGAAATACCTACCAGCACAGTTGTGGCAAGGCCCAATTTTAAAAATGCCTGCCCTGTGCTTATGAATGAGCCTGTCGCCAGCTCCGAATGGATACAGCTGATTTCAGCAGCTTTTGTTTTTTCGATTAGCTCGCTCAGATAGCTTTCTTCCAAATTATTGGCCTTAATATCTCTTATGGTTTCAATGCATTCTTGTATACTGTCGGTAACTATGCGCTTTTTTTGAATACTGCGGTGGCCAAAGTTGTCTTGTATTTTTTTACTCCCCACAGCCAAGGCCAGGGCGATCGGAATTACCCATAAAATAGCAATAGCCATAACTTTGTTTGTTGTAAATAGCAAAACGGCAACTATAGAGGTTGAAATGCAAGCCGCAATTAAAGTAGGGATATAATGAGAAAACATCTGATCAAGATGGGAGCAATCCGCGATCATAGTTGATGTTAAATCGCTTAAATCTCTTTTCCCGAAAAAACTTAAGGGCAGCTTGCGCAATGTTTCCGCAAGGCCTATGCGGCGGTTGGCGCTTTCTATAAAAGTTGCATTATACAAAGCCGCATATTGGAAATAATGCAATATAAACAGAACCGCCAAAACCAGAAGCCCACTCCCTGTATATGCCAATAATTTATCCATAGAGCCTTCGCCTGTTGCGGAGCTGTTCAGCAACAGCCGTACAGTTGCCATGATTACCCCTACGGGCAGCATTAGGCTTATGTTGCAAATCACTGTCCACAGGGTTGATTTAACTAAATCTTGTGCGCCTTTTTCACTTAGGGCAAATATATGCTGTAATTTCTTAATCATAACGCCGCCTCCTTCCCAACCTTCCACTGAGCCGCTTTTTGATAATCCGCCCACATGGCGGCATATTTTCCGCCGCTATTTACGAGAGCATTATGGGTGCCGCTTTCAGTGACTCCACCCTCATCTATTACCAGAATTTTGTCTGCATTTTGAATGGTGGACAGGCGGTGAGCAATCATCAAAACTGTTTTGCCCCGGGTAAGCTCTTCAAAGGCTTTCTGAATCTGATACTCGTTTTCAGGGTCGGCAAAGGCAGTGGCTTCATCAAGCACTATAACCGGTGCATCTTTTAGAATAGCCCTTGCCAATGCAATACGCTGGGCTTCCCCGCCGGAAAGGTATACGCCTTTTGTGCCGATAACCGTATCGATACCCTGGGGCAGTTTTTCCAATATATCGCCGCATTGAGCGACATGGGCCGCCGCAAGCACCTGCTCGCGGGCAGCATCAGGGCGAGCGGTATGGATATTGTCATACAGGCTTTTTTTGAACAGCTTTGTATCCTGGAACACAAAAGCCACATGCTCCATTAATGTATTTTTGGAAATTTCACGCACATCAACTCCGCCTAAAATAACAGCGCCCTCCTGAATATCCCAAAAACGGGGGATGAGGCTTGCCGCTGTGGTTTTGCCTCCGCCTGACGGGCCTACCAGTGCAACCGTGCTGCCTTGCGGCACTGAAAAACTTACATTGCTAAGCGCCGGCTTTTCCATGTTGGGATAAGTAAAGGTTACATCTTTAAAAACAATATCCGCGCCCTTCGGAGCTTTGGGAGAAGCGGCTTCCTCCAGCGGCTTTTCATCTAAGATCCGGTTCAGCTTAAACATTGCCTCCTGCGTTTGGCGGATGGAATCGCTGGCATACATAATGCGGTTAATCATGCCGCCGCATGCAGGCGCGAACAGGGCATAAAAAATAAAATCAGCCAGCACCGCTATAGGCTCTCTCCAATTAGCAAGAATAAGCACCACAGGAACCAAAAGGGCAAAAGTACCATGGATGCTTGTGAGAAAAACAGTTTGCCCTGTGCGGCAGCTCATGGAATACTTTGTTGCAAGGTCACTGTAGGACTTGATGGCATTATAAAACGCTTTAAATGAATAAATGGTCTGCTGGAATACCTTTACTACGGGAATCCCCCGAACATATTCTACAGCCTCTCCGCTCATTTTTTCAATCTCCATTTGGTATTTGTGGAAAAAGTCTGCATTATCGCCGCTCATCATCATAACCATGGAGTATATCGCAATAATCATAGTCAGCAAACATAAAAGCCCCATAACCCAATCGAAAATAAACAGCACGATAATTGCCGCTATGGGCGTAATAACTGCACCTGTGAAATCGGGCAGCTTGTGAGCCAGCATATCCTCGGTAAGGCCGGCATTTTCGTCAATTTGCTTGCGCAGAAGGCCGGATGCGGTGCCTACGAAATAGCCGAGGGGCAGCTTAACTACATGGCGCATTAAGGTATTCCTAATATTTCTGGCAGTGCGGAACGCCGCCAAATGCGTACACATAAGTGCTACAAAATAAACAACTACATTGCCTATGGCAAACCACACAGCCATCCAGCCCCAACGGGTTAAATTCGATGCTTCTGCCAGATTGGGAAATACATCTAAGGCATCTTTCGCTACCAGCCAAACGCATACATAAGGCATTAGCCCGAGCACCGCCGCCACGCCGGAAAGCGCGCAGCCGATAAACGTAAGAATTTTATGCCCGCCTGCATAGCCTATAGCTTGAGAAAGGCCGCTTTGCTTCTTTTCTTTTTGCATCTGTCTATACATCTCCTTTTTAGTAATAGTATTTATTCTCCAATTGCCTTGAAGCGCAAATGTATAAACTTCATAGACTTTATAATATTAGTTAAACGGCATATCATTCTCGTTGCAAATTTCCATTTTTTAGATGGCAAAATACCCTTAAACATGGAATCCTCCGACAGCAACTGAAGCCTTTGGGACCACTGCTCAAGCGCTTTCGCATTATTAACATAAAAATACATCATGGCGTTAGTGTTGCCGCTTTTTTGCACCGCGTGGTTGGAGCCCTTTACCGCGATTTTTGACTCTGCATCAAAATAAAGCTCTCCGCCGGGAAAGCGCTCGGCCATTTTTCTGAAAAGCAGCTTCAAATCTTCTTCATGCAAATAATAAAATACCCCACCTGAAACAAGCATTATGCCGTCCTCCGGATTGAAAGCTATATCATCAAACCACGAGGTATCCAATACGGATTTTGCAATACATTGGTTTCCGGAAGAATCCGGAATCAGCGCTTTTCGATATTGTATGGCATCAGGCAAATCAAGGTTGTACCAATTGATTTGCCCATTGTCAACCCTAGTGAAGGTTGTATCCAAGCCTGCGCCGATATTTACAATTGTGGCTTTCGGGTGTCTTGAAATATAGCCTCTGATGGCATCATCAATTTTTCTGGCGCGAACAATGTAACATAAACCGCTAAACTCGCCGAAACTTTTCTCCACTCCGGAAAAATCGAAATCACAATTTCGGATTATATTTCTTGCCTCGGAATCGTTCAATATTTTCGGATTTATTTCACTGTACTTTGCCCTCCCCCACAGCGGGATAAGCATAGTCGCCTGAACCGATTGAATATTAATAGATGAGTTGCTCAACAAAATCCATCCCTTTCATTTTCACAAATAGTTGGAGGAGGCTAACTTTAAAAATATAGTTAGTTATAGCTAACACTATAGCACTGTAAATGGCCGTTGTCAATCTTCCAATTTTCCGTCCCGGTTAAATATATAGCTTTGAAGAATGATTTTTCCTTTGCTTCATTGCTACGCTGATATGGCAGGCGCGGTTTTGCGCCGTTGCTATTCGGGCGACCGGTTAAAGGCAATGGCTAACTTGAGCTGCACAACAAAAAATGTTAAAATCAGTTTAAAACAGGTGGGTTTATGTATATAAATTTTAAAAAGGCTTTGAAAAGCGGTAAAAATCAGGAGCAAATGGTATGATTAAAAAAATTAAATATAACAAAAAATTTATACTTATGGTTGCGGTTATTATTTTGATTGCCGCTGCTTTTTTAATGGCATTGCTAAAAGGGGAAGCCGCGCTTTCAAGCCCTGAAAGGGTACTAAAATGGAAATTAGTGCTTGATAAAGTTCGTACGGATGATATAAATGGCTTTTTCAGAGAGCTTCCGGAATATTATATGGCAAATAATGAGCATGAAACAGAGCTGCAAAGGGAAGCGCTGGCGGCCATTTTTGCTTTAAGTGATGAAATTCCCAATATGACGGATAAAGAGATTGCAAATAGGCTCAGTGAAATAGTTTCAAGGGCTAAAAGCGGCGGCAGCGCTGAATGTATAGGCTGGACCAGGGGCATGGCAATTCTATCTTTTCATTTAGAGGAATATTTTGATAAATTTTACGACATAGATAATAATTCGGCTGATTTTGAGCTGTATAAGGAGCTTTTTGGAGAAATAGACAGCTTAAGCGCCGATGTTCCCAATCTTTCGGATTTGGAAATCAAAATCCGTATTCAGTACATATTGGCGAAGCTGGGGGACAGCCACACATATACAAGCCTTTTGACAGCAGACGGCATAAATAAGGTTTATCCATTTTTCGCAAATTCATATGAAGACGGGCTGTGGGTAGTTGGGGTATATCGTGAAAAATATAAAGAAGCCATTAACTGCAAAATATTGGAAATAAATAATATTCCCATAGATGAAATATTCGAGAGAATCCGCGGATTTGTAGGCCACGAGCATGTGAATTTCGTAAAATCGCGATATGGCAATTATATTGCTTATCCCGAGGTTCTTTTTGCTGTAAATATTATTGAAAATATAGAGGATGAAATTATACTGACCCTTGAAGGTTTAGATGGCAATATTAAAGCTGTAGCTTTTTATGAAAAAATCCAAATGGCCGAGCGCTTAGATGCGTTTGATGCCACATTCATAACAGACAGGGCTGACGGCGATAAGGCTTTTTTTGCCTCAAGAAATGAAGGGATTTGGGCGGAATATATTGAATATGGTAAAATTCTGTTCATCAGGCTGAATACATTTAGCAAATATGAGGGCAAATGGGAGATGGATCCGGAACTTGACCCGTTTGATGATATTAAAGAAATCTCTTCAAAGCACAAAATAGAAAAAATTGTATTGGATTACAGGGGAAATACGGGCGGCTGGGTTCGCCTTGATTATCCTTGGCAGGATTTAGTTATTGAGCTGGCGCAGGAAATACCTTTGTTTTTAGCGCTTAATTGGAATAGCTATTCGGCGGCGCCAAATCAAGCATTGTATTTTAAAAATAATACAAATGCCATAACAATAGGCCTGCCGCCGGGCTCGGGGTTACTGGGAAGAATGGACCCCATGGAAGTGGAAATTCCCGATAGAAACTTTTCCATAACATTTTCGGCTTCCAACTATCATGAAGATTATGCCGCGGATTTGGAGCAAATCCTAAATGGTACAAAAATAGAGGATTACGGAGATAATACGATACACCCGGATATTCAAATAGTCATAGGAATACTCGATTATATAAACAAATCCGATCCCGTTTTAGAATGGATTGTGCGGATAGAATGATGGCATTTTCATGAGTAATATTCTATGGATAAGCGGCTTATGTAAACAGATGCGGGGGCTTATGGTATGCAATAACAAGAGGCAGAAAAAGAAGATAATGTATTAAAATAAAGCGGCAATTTTATCACCGCGCCATATTGACAGGATAGAATTAAAGGTGTAATGTTATTAGTTAGACGAGGCTAACTGATAAAGGAAGTCCCTGTAACATCCGATTATAAGAAAATAAAATCCCCTAAAATCTTTCTCAGCCAATTTTCTGGTGGGAAATTTTGCTTAGCCTCAATAGAGGTTCTCTATTTTCAGGTTAAAAAAGCAGCAGCTTGAAGCCTGTTTGAAATATATGAGTTTTTCATAGCGCATGAAGCGCAGGGGCTTTATTTATTAAATTGAGTATTGAGAGGATAATTAATTCGCGAAAATAACTATTCTTCATCATAATATTTTTGTTAGCGTAAATGTTATTTTTTTCTTTTTGAAGTTAGACCAAACTAACTATTTTTATCAAAGGAGAGCTTTTATGCAAAAACTACATGAAATGAAAAGCGGTCAGAAAGGGAGCATTTCAGGCGTTAGCGGCGACAAGCGCTTTATCAGTCGTATAACCTCTGTAGGCCTCACAATCGGTTGCAAGGTGGAAATGCTTAGAAATGAGAAAAAATATCCGCTGCTTTTGTACAGCCGAGACAGCGTAATTGCGCTAAACCGCGATGAAAGCAGCAATATTACAGTGGAGGTGGCATTATGAGTGGGGAAATCAATGCGAAAAATCCGGTTATCGCCCTTCTTGGACAGCCTAATTCCGGAAAGTCCACATTATTCAACGCCCTTACCGGCTCCAGACAGCATGTTGGCAACTGGCCCGGCAAAACAGTTGAGAAAAAAGAGGGCTATTATTTAAAAGGCGGAAAGCGTTATACCGTAGCCGATTTGCCTGGCAGCTACAGCCTGTCCGCAAACTCCGATGAGGAGATTATTACAAGGGATTATATTGCGGAGGGCAGGGCGGATGTTGTGTGTATTTTGGCGGATG
>JGI994J12354_10000551_pt1 | contig 37407 bp, 34 predicted proteins | sample IntmicLarv3ML3BL_FD_12354 | JGI IMG/M metagenome (IMG submission 12354) | reverse complement strand
AATCATGGTATTTCTGCGGGTGACGAAGACATGAAAAAATTTATGAATAGTATAGATAATCCATTATATGCGTCGGATGGTTATTTCGGTGGTTCTTATTCATTGAATAAGTTAGATGAATTACTTATACAGTATGTGGAGGGAAATATGGAGTGTTTCGGAGAATAAAAAGATAGTCGATGGGTAAATTGAGCATGATATTCAATTTACTTCATTGTTCTAATTTAGGCAATTCCATTACCGAGAACTTTTTCAGAATGAATAGAATCCCAAAAACTAAATTCGCCCAGCAATCTGTTTAACTATTCGGGAAAAATAAGATGGGTGATATCATTTCCTTGGTGTTTTTTTCAATCGTAGCCAATGCAGATGATTTTTTTGAAAATAATATGAAGGTTTTTTATGTGAATATTTGGACTTACCAAATGAAATTCCCTCTCATGACACAATACAGAGGGTATTGAGCATGCTTGATTCTGAATTTTTAGAAATATCTCAAAAAATGTGGAACGAAATATTGAATTGTGAAGAAAGAGAAAAGATAAAGAAAATACTTGCAATAGATGTGAAACGCAATGCGGAAATAGGAGTGAAAAGCAGAAAACAAATCATATAGTAAGTGCAGTTGATGAAAAGGGACTTTGTATGAGGTGAAAACGAGTAGATGAAAACCTCAATGAAATAACAGCAAAAGTTTTGCGAAAAGATGGTTCAAGGTTGATGTGTACGGTTAGACAAAGGGACATTATGCGGGAGTTATGTTTGGTAAATTTTAAGAAGGAATGTATCTATAGACAAAGTGTAGTAGTCAAGAGATTTATTTCGATTGGTATTGAATTAAATACAGTATAATGTCCATGGGCGATGAACTTTCTTACGGATAATTGTGTTGTGGTTATTCAATTATACAGGTTTTTAGGATGTCATTGCTTTTTTATTTGAAAAAGTTGTGTAATCCTTGAAAATATAGGGTTTGTAATAAAAAAAGAAGTAGTGAATTTGACACTACGTAACTTATAAAGGAGGCAATTAAATGCAAATATGGAAAATGGAATATGATATGAATAGATATAATGGACTAACTTTTGTCAATGAAAGATTACTGACAGAAGAAAAGGATATTTATGATGGAAGAAGTAAAATTAATAATTGGAAAGAAATATCATTTAAGAAACTAGATAGTAGTGGAATTGCAGGAGCAAATATTCTTTACTCAGTAACTAAAATGCCCATTGCAGATGAAAAAGTATTAAAAATAATACAAAAAACAGTTAAAAATGAAATAGAGATACTTCCAATCAAAATAGAGGAGAAAGATTATTTAGATAAACAATTTTTTATAATAAATGTAGTGAACAAGTTGGATTGTATAGATTTTGATAGGTCTAAATATAAAACATTTACTGATGAAAAAAGAATAATGTGGTTTACTGAATATATATTTAAAGATGAAATTATAAAGAATCAAGATATCTTTATTGCAGAAGGTGATGCAACTCTAAGATCAGTATATATTTCAAATACTTTAAAAGAATTGCTAGAAAAAGAAGAAATAAAAGGATTCATTTTTGAACTTGCTTATGATAGTGAGAATCAAGCGGCAGTAGAGGAATTTAGACAAAAAAAAATTATGGAAAGAAAAATGAAAGAGAGAGCCTATAGGGATTTAACAAAAGAGTTGTTGGTTAGTTTGCCAAAAGAAGATTGGGTTGAGGCGATAATGATATGGTTACAAGGAAAGGCGTTTTATGAAAATAATGATATGATGCAAAATGTGAAGCGATTGCCTGTACCATGTCAGCATATCTTCTCGGTATATCTATTAAAGAGGGAGATAGAAAATGGTGGTTATAATCAGTTTTTTTATAATTTTGGAAGTGAATTAGGGATTGTAGCCAAGGAAGCATTTGAAGCATTGGGAATACAAGATCTGGCACTGATAACAAAAGATGCTGTAGAGACTTGGGAGGATATGAATCTTGGTATCTCTGCTGCTAACGAAGATATGGAGGAATTCATGAATAGCTATATAGATAATCCAATAAAAGCATTGGATGGCTATTTTTATGGTTCTTATTCATTAGAGAAGTTGGATGAATTGCTTATGCAGTATATAGAAGAAAATATAGAATGTTTTGGAGAATAGAGTAAAGGGTTATATATATATAGAAATGAGTGAATTCATATAGAATTAGTGGCGATTATAAGACAAATAATAGGATGTATGAAAAAACGAAAAATAAACCGTTATAATTTATATTCCAAGGAATTTGAGGAATTATTATTCAAAATAATCCCCCAAGTATATGCTAAGAATGACTGGTAATTCTTGTCGGGGAATTTCTTCGCCCTAGGAAAAAATAAAAATCACTTTCTATTTGTTGCTAATTATGTTATAATACGATAATGCAACGAGAAATAAAGAATTGAGATACTAGAAATATAATCTTAGTCATTTCCGACATGAATTCCACATATAAAAACCAATTAAGCGAAAAGACAATTAAGAATAGGTAGCACAATCATATTCAAATTCTTTGTAGACATTTTTTGAAAAAGAAAGGAGTCAGTCTATAATTACATATTTATAGATACCGTGAATATATGAGAGAAAAGTACGAAACACTATCCGCAGTGGCATTGAAAAATTTGGCGAAAGCAAGAGGTTTAAGAAATATTTCCCTTTTGAAAAAAGGTGAATTAATTGAACGAATGATAGAAGAAGACGAACGGGAGAATGCAGAGAATAAAAAGCCTCAAGCGGAGCCAGCAGCGAAGAGCAAGGGCGGGCAAGCCGAGTCAATATCTGAGGACATTCAAGCAGCACCAAGCAGTAAGGAGATCTTGTTAAAAGCAGAAAAAAAGACGACGGATGAAAAAAATAATTATGAAATGTCACAGTTGGATAGCGGGCAGCAGGCTCATGGTATTTTGGAAGTGCTTCCGGACGGATACGGATTTATTCGTTGTGCAAATTATTTACCAGGTGAAAATGATGTATATGTATCGCCATCTCAAATAAGACGTTTCAATCTGAAAACCGGTGATATTCTTTTAGGAAATACAAGAGTAAAAACTCAACAGGAAAAATTCGGGGCATTATTATTCTTAAAGATGATTAATGGTATGCCTGTTCAAGAGGCCACCAAGCGATTTAACTTTGAAGATATGACGCCAATCTTTCCAAATGAGAGGATTCGTTTGGAACGTGCCGATGCTGGTGTTTCCATGAGGATTGTGGATATGATTTCGCCGATTGGAAAAGGGCAAAGAGGAATGATTGTTTCTCAGCCAAAAACGGGAAAGACTACTTTGTTAAAGGAGATTGCTAAATCCATTTTAGCCAATTCACCAGAAATGCATTTGATTATTCTTTTAATAGATGAAAGACCAGAAGAAGTTACAGACATCAGAGAGGCGATTGTTGGAGATAATGTAGAGGTGATATACTCCACATTTGATGAATTGCCAGAACATCATAAAAGAGTATCTGAGATGGTGATGGAAAGAGCGAAGAGATTAGTGGAGCATAAAAAAGATGTAACGATATTACTAGATAGTATCACTAGGCTTTCCAGAGCATATAATCTAACAGTTGCACCAAGCGGCAGAACCTTGTCAGGCGGTTTAGACCCTGCGGCTCTTCATATGCCAAAAAGGTTCTTCGGTTCAGCTAGAAATATGCGAGAGGGTGGCAGCTTGACTATCTTAGCGACAGCCTTAGTGGAGACAGGAAGTAAGATGGATGATGTAGTATTTGAAGAATTTAAAGGAACTGGTAACATGGAGTTGGTACTGGATCGTAAATTATCAGAAAAACGAGTATTTCCAGCTCTTGATATTCCAAAGTCCGGCACTAGAAGAGAAGATTTACTTTTGACTCCGGATGAAAGAGAAGCGGTTTATATCATGAGAAAGGCGTTAAATAGTATGCGTCAAGAAGAGGCAGTGGAGAACATTATTAATATGTTTGTTAAGACTAAAGACAATAATGAGTTTGTGCAGACTGTGAAGCGTCAGAAACGCATATAGAGATTACTGTGAAAATATCAAAAATATATGACTTGCAATATTCAAAGCAATATGGTACAATTTATTGGTTCTTAATGAAGAATAAAAATTGAACTGTAGGGACTTACAGGGATAGTTCAGGATAGCTTGTCGTGGAAGTAGCGGAGCGGCATTGACTGAGAATTGACTGTGATAATGTGTCATGGCAGAAGTTCACGACTATAATATTAATGAGGTGAAGAAGATGAGAGAAGCAATCCATCCAGAGTATTATCAAGCAGATGTTACTTGCAACTGTGGTAATACATTTGTAACAGGATCAACAAAGCAAAAGATTCATGTAGAAATTTGTTCAAAATGTCATTCATTCTATACTGGACAGCAAAAAGCTGCTGCCGCACGTGGACGTATTGATAAGTTTAACAAAAAATATGGTGTGCAATAGGCACTGAAATAAGGTAGTGAAGATAAGGTTGAGGTTTGATATCTCAGCCTATTTTTTAAGTTATAAATATATGAGGCGAAAGGGAGTGAAAAAGGATGAATAAATCATCAAATGTTGGCGGTCAAGCAGTTATGGAGGGGGTTATGATGCGTAATGGCGACAAATATGCGATTGCGGTTAGGACACCTGAGAAAAAAATAGAGATAAAGACAGAAGAATGTAAGAGTATTATTAAGAATAAAACAATAAAAAAACTGCCACTGGTGCGAGGTGTATTGAGCTTTATCGATTCAATGGTAATTGGCATGAAAGCCTTGACTTTTTCAGCGAGCTTTTTTGAAGAAGAAGATACAAAAGAAAATTCTAAGCCTAAAAAAGAAATGACAGAAGAACAGAAACAGAAAAAAGATAAGATGATAATGAGTATTACTATATTCTTTTCCGTTATCTTAGCGATCGGAATTTTTATGATTTTACCATATTTTTTATCGGGTTTTCTAAGAAGATTCACAAATTCTGCAATTATCATTGCATTAACTGAGGGTGTTTTTAGAATTGTGATATTTATGGGATATATGATATTGATTTCTTTGATGAAAGATATTCAAAGGGTGTATATGTATCATGGAGCAGAACATAAATGTATTAACTGTATCGAAAGCGGTTTTCCTTTAAATATCGAAAACGTGATGAAAAGCTCAAAACAACATAAGAGATGCGGAACCAGTTTTCTTTTATTTGTTATTGTGCTAAGTGTAATTTTGTTTATGTTTATCCGTATAGACTCTCCCCTTTTAAGAGTGTTTGTGAGAATATTGCTGGTGCCTGTTATAGCGGGGATTTCCTATGAAATTATAAGATTTGCAGGAAGAAGTGATAATAAAATTGTAAATATAATTAGTAAGCCCGGTATGCTCTTACAGCATCTAACCGTAAAAGAACCGGAAGAAGATATGGTAGAGGTGGCGATTGCTTCTGTAGAAGCGATTTTTGACTGGAAACAGTATCAAAAGGAAGCCCTGGATATAGAGAGTGAAGCATGACCTTAAAAGAAGCATTAGATTATGGAAAAGAGATTTTAGCGAACAATAGGATTGAGAATAGTCATTTGGACGCATGGTATTTATTAGAATTTATATGTAAAATAGATAGGGTATACTATTTTACACATGAAAAAGAAGAAATGGCAGCAGATAAATTAGAATTATATAAAGAGTATATCGAGAAAAGAAGCCTACATATACCGTTACAGCATATCACGGAAGAACAGGAGTTTATGGGGCTTACTTTTTGGGTCAATAAAAATGTTCTGATTCCTAGGCAGGACACCGAAATATTAGTGGAAGAAGTATTGAAAGTGAGCAATTTCGGTAATAAAATTTTAGATATGTGTGCAGGTTCAGGGTGTATTTTAACGAGCATCATGCACTATGGAGATAACATCGAGGGAACGGCAGCAGATATTTCGCCGGAAGCGCTTTTAGTGGCAAAAAGAAATTTCAATGTGCATGGGATAAATCCGAAAGTAATTTACAGTAATTTATTTGCAAATATAGAGGAGCAATATCATATAATAGTATCAAATCCCCCCTATATTCCACGAAAAGATATCGAGATGCTAACAGATGAGGTGAAGCTATATGATCCTTTGATGGCACTTGACGGTGGAATAGATGGTTTGGATTTTTATAGAGAAATTATAAAGGAAAGTGGTAACTATTTATTAAAGGGTGGTTTTCTCTTTCTTGAAATTGGATATAACCAAGGAAAAGATGTAAAAAAGATGATGGAAATGCATGCCTATGAGGCAGTTAAAATTATAAAAGATTTAGCGGGATTGGACAGGGTAGTGTGTGGTAAGAAGAAGTGTGTAATAGGAGGAAAAGAAAATGTTTGATAAACTAGAAGATTTATTAATCCGTTTTGAGGAAATTATGGGTGAATTAAATGAACCAACAGTGGTAAATGACACGGCTCGCTTTCAGAAAATCATGAAAGAACAAAGTGATTTGCAACCGATAGTAGAGGCGTATAAAGAATATAAGGGATGTAAAGAAACGGTCGAGGAAAGCCTTTCCATGCTAGAGGGGGAGAGCGACGAAGAAATGCGAGAAATGTTTAAAGAAGAGTTGAATACTTCTAAAACACGCATTACAGAATTAGAAGATGAATTAAAAATCCTATTGCTGCCAAAGGATCCTAATGATAATAAAAATGTTATCGTGGAAATTCGTGCCGGTGCTGGTGGTGATGAAGCAGCATTATTTGCGGCGGAGGTTTATCGTTTATATGTAAAATATGCGGAGAGCTATCGTTGGAAAACAGAGATGATTGATTTGAATGAAAATGGAATTGGTGGTTTCAAAGAAGTGGTCTTTATGATTAACGGACAAGGCGCATATTCCAAATTAAAATATGAAAGCGGTGTACATCGTGTACAGCGTGTTCCAGAGACAGAATCAGGCGGTCGTATTCATACATCAACGATTACAGTGGCAATTATGCCCGAAGCGGAAGATGTAGATTATCATCTGGATATGAAGGATTGTAAATTTGATGTATTCCGTTCATCTGGAAATGGCGGTCAAAGTGTAAATACAACAGACTCCGCAGTGCGTCTGACACATGTACCAACAGGTATTGTTATCTCCTGTCAAGATGAAAAGTCACAGTTAAAAAATAGAGATAAAGCGATTAAAGTTTTGCGTGCGAGACTTTATGAAATAGAGCTTGAAAAACAACAAGATGCGGAAGCAGCAGCAAGACGAAGTCAGGTGGGGACGGGGGATCGTTCTGAAAAAATAAGAACCTATAACTTTCCTCAAGGAAGAGTGACTGATCATCGAATAAAATTGACACTTCACAAATTAGATGCCATTATGGAGGGCGATATAGCAGAAGTAGTGGACAGCTTAATTGCGGCGGATCAGGCGGCAAAATTGGCTAATTTACAAGAAAGTGTGTAGATTGAAATAGTAGTTTTTCAATAGATGTGATACTATATAAGATAGAGCGATTAAGGAAATTAATGAGGAGGGCATATATGGGAAAGTATTTTGGAACAGATGGTTTTAGAGGAGAAGCAAATGTCGATTTAACCGTAGAGCATGCGTTTAAAGTAGGGAGATATTTAGGGTGGCACTATGGTTTGAAACAAAATCGTAAAGCCAGCATTGTGATTGGTAAAGATACGAGAAGAAGTAGCTATATGTTTGAATATTCATTAGTGGCAGGCTTAACAGCTTCAGGTGCGGATGTCTATTTACTTCATGTGACGACAACACCGAGTGTATCCTATGCGGTGAGAACCGAGGGCTTTGATTGCGGAATTATGATTTCAGCCAGCCATAATCCATTTTATGATAATGGAATTAAGATTATAAATGGCCTTGGACAGAAAATAGAAAAAGAAGTGGAAGAGCAGATAGAGGCTTATATAGATGATGAGATGGCGGAGCTTCCCTATGCAACACAGGCGGATATAGGGCGAACTGTAGATCATGCGATTGGAAGAAATCGTTATATCGGTTATTTGATTTCTTTAGCGACACGTTCATTTAAGAACATAAAAGTAGGCTTAGACTGTTCAAACGGCAGTGCCTCAGCGATTGCAAAAAGCGTTTTTGATGCTTTAGGAGCAAAGACATATGTAATTAACAACGAACCGGACGGTATTAATATTAATACGAACTGTGGTTCAACTCATATGGAGATTTTACAAGAGTATGTAAAAGAAAATAATTTAGATATTGGATTTGCATATGATGGTGATGCCGATAGATGTCTTGCGGTAGATGAACAGGGTAAAGTGATAGATGGAGATTTAATCCTATATATTTCTGGAAAATACTTAAAAGAGCAGAATCGTTTGGAGAACAACACCATAGTGACAACCGTAATGTCCAATTTGGGGCTATATAAGGCATTTGATAAACTGGGCATTAATTACGAGAAAACAGCAGTAGGCGATAAATATGTATATGAAAATATGATTAAGAATAATCATTGTCTGGGCGGAGAACAATCGGGACACATTATCTATAGCAAGCACGCGACAACAGGCGATGGAATTTTAACTTCACTGATGCTCATGGAAGTAATCCTAGAGAAAAAAGTGACCCTTGGAACATTGGCAAATGAAGTGAAGATATATCCGCAGTTATTAAAAAATGTACGGGTTTCCGATAAAAAAGAAGCGCGAGAGAATCAAAAAGTGATACAGGCGGTTGAAGAAGTGACTAAACTGCTTGGGGATGACGGAAGAATCTTAGTGCGTGAGAGCGGTACAGAACCACTTATTCGGGTTATGGTAGAAGCAGCAAGCGATGAATTATGCAAACAATATGTAGAAAAGGTAATTGATGTCATGCATCAGGAAAAGTTAATCGTAGGTTAAAACACGGCGGAGAAAGATAGGAGTTATATAAAATGAAAGCAAAAGCTAAAAAATTTATATCTTATTATAAACCCTATAAATTTTTGTTTTTTTCAGATTTATTTTGTGCATTGTTAGGAGCGGCAATTACGTTAGTGATTCCTCTAATTGTACGATATATTACGTCGACAGTGGTATACTATACAGAAGATGTAGCAGTGCAAACCATAATAAAATTAGGAATAGTCATGGTGGGATTAGTTGCAGTGGAATTTGCATGTAACTTCTACATGACATATTATGGTCACATTATGGGAGCGAAGATTGAGTATGATATGCGAAATGAAATTTTTAATCATTATCAGAAGCTTTCTTTTTCCTTTTTTGACAACCAAAAAGTGGGGCAGCTCTTATCGAGGGCAACCACTGATTTATTTGAAATTAGTGAATTACTTCATCATGGTCCAGAGGATATTTTAATATCCGTTATTAAATTTATTGGTTCTTTTATTATTTTATCCGGTATCAGTATGAGGTTGACTCTAATCGCCTATGCCTCAATTCCATTACTGCTGATTTATGCTTATATTTTCAACAAAAAAATGAAAAGAGCATTTAAGCGAAATAGAGCCAATATAGCGAACATTAATACTCAAATTGAGGATAATTTATCCGGTATTCGAGTGGTAAAATCCTTTGCCAACGAACGGATTGAATTAGAGAAATTCAAAGTAGGAAATGGTGAATTTTTAAAATCAAAGAGAAATAGTTACTTATACATGGGGAGTTATCATTCGGGCATCAATGCGCTCACTACGATGGTAACAATAACAGTATTAGTTTTTGGTTCCTTACTATTGGCGAACAAATCCATTGATGTTCCGATTTTGGTAACATTTTTATTGTATATTAATAACTTTACAGAACCGGTAAAAAAATTGGTGAATTTCACAGAACAATTTCAAAATGGTTATACAGGTTATGAAAGGTATTTAGAAATTATAGAAGTGGAGCCGGATATTGCCGATAAGGCGGGGGCAGTATCAATGAAAGATGTTAAGGGGGATGTTGTCTTTGAAGATGTAACATTTAAGTATGATGAGATGACAAAAGAAGTGCTGACACATGTGAATTTAGATGTAAGTGCGGGTAAATATGTGGCATTAGTGGGAAATTCAGGAGCAGGAAAAACGACCTTGTGCAGCTTGATACCAAGATTTTATGATGTTACATCTGGTAGAATTTTGATTGATGGGGCGGATATTCGAGATATAAAGATAAAAGAATTGCGAAAAAATATAGGTATTGTGCAGCAGGATGTCTACCTATTTGCGGGAAATGTAATGGATAATATTCGTTATGGGCGTCCTGATGCGACTGATGAAGAGGTTATTTGGGCGGCGAAACAAGCCAATGCCCATGAGTTCATCATGGGGCTTCCGGATGGTTATTATTCAGACATCGGACAGCGAGGAGTGAAAGTTTCAGGTGGTCAAAAGCAAAGATTATCTATTGCTAGAGTATTTTTGAAGAATCCACCGATACTTATTTTTGATGAGGCGACTTCCGCCTTGGATAATGAAAGCGAAAAAATTGTGCAAGAATCTTTAGAAAAATTGGCGAAAAATAGAACCACCTTTGTAATAGCCCATCGTTTGTCAACAATTAGAAATGCTGAAAGAATTTTAGTATTGACAGAAAAGGGAATTGAAGAAGAGGGGTCTCATGAAGAATTGTTAGAGAAAAAGGGAATATACGAAACTCTCTACAATATGCAGTTCACGAAGAGGACAGAGTAGAAAAGGACTGGAGTTAAATTACAGGGTCTTTCCGAACATCATTATGATCGTGTGTTGCGGATTGAGAAACGGGTACATTAAGTTTTGTTTGTTTGCGATAATGAAGAGGAGTGGAGCCGATATAGTTTTTAAAAACCCTTTGAAAATAGGTGATATTATCAAAACCACAAATATGAGCGATTTCGGTGATGCTTTTCTCTGTTTTTCTGAGCAGCTTTTGGGCGGTTTGAATGCGAATTAAGTTTGTGTATTCGATAACAGTAAGCCCAGTTACTTCTTTGAAGATACGACACAGGTAATACTTACTCACATAGCATTCTTTGGCTAAAAGTGGTAGGGAAATTGGCTGATCATAATGAGTTGTGATATATTGGGCGATTAAATCAACCTTTTCATGTTTGACAGTACTAGGGACAGATATAGTTTTGGCTATATCTGTTTTTTCTATGGTTCGTTTCGCCAAAAGAAGAAGCTCGGCCATTTTCATAAGAGCGATATGTTCATAATAGGGGGCTTCATTTGATAATTCATACTCAAGAGATGAAACAATATCGTTCATAAGTTTCTGTTCTTTGAGCGGGAGAGAAAGAACTCCAAAATTATCAGCAAAAAACTGCTGACTATGAAATTCAGGGATCATCGCATTAATGCGGTCTAAAAAAGATGTAGGCAGACTAAAAAGCACTCTTTCATGAGAGGTATGCTCGGATTGAGGACTCATTGTTTTATGAATTTGATGCTGGTTTATAAACACAAGGGAGCCTTGTTTTACAGGATAGGTCGTATTATTTATAAAATAATAACGCTCTCCTTGTATAAGATAGTAAATTTCATATTCCGCATGAAAATGACGAATTTTCATATCAAACTCACCATGTCGTTCCATATGTTGAATAGTCATATCATAAGCGGTTCCGTGAAAAAGAATTTTGTTCATGAAGTATCTCCTTTTTTATATATTTACGTAAAGGGCAATATAGTGCAAAAAGAAAGCATATAACGCAATATAACATAAGACTATTATACTATATTGTTGTATAATGTCCATATAAAAATAAACGGAGGTATAGAAAAATGATATATGAAAATGGCAAAGCAAAAGATGTACAAATCGCATATATTGGCGGCGGTTCAAGAGGCTGGGCATGGAGCTTTATGACTGATTTGGCATTAGAAGAGCAAATGAATGGGACAATTCGTCTATATGACATTGATGAACATGCGGCGAAGAATAATGAAATTATCGGAAATCATTTGAGCAAAAGAGAGGAATGTAAAGGAAAGTGGAATTATGTAACAACACCAACGATGAAAGAGGCTTTAGATGGTGTTGATTTCGTGGTTATCTCAATACTTCCAGGTACTTTTGATGAGATGGATTCAGACGTACATTTACCAGAGAAATACGGATTATATCAATCAGTAGGAGATACTGGCGGTCCAGGGGGATTAGTAAGAGGTCTTAGAACCATTCCAATGTTTGTAGAAATTGCGAAAGCGATTGAAAAATATGCACCGGATAGCTGGGTAATTAACTACACCAATCCAATGGCGACTTGTGTAAAAGCGTTATATGAAACATTCCCACAGATTAAAGCATTTGGTTGCTGTCATGAAGTATTTGGCACTCAAAAGATTTTGGCGAGTATGTGTAAAGAGATGCTAGGACTTGAAGAAGTGGACAGAGCGGATATTTTTGTCAATGTTCTAGGTGTAAATCATTTCACTTGGTTTGACAAGGCTTCTTATAAAGGATATGACTTATTCCCGATGTATGAAGAATTTACGAGTAAGTATTATGAGGAGGGATTCTCAGAGAATGATCAAAACTGGATGAATTCATCTTTTGCAAGCTGTAATAGAATAAAATTTGACCTTTTTAGAAACTATGGTTATATTGCAGCAGCAGGAGATCGTCATTTGGTGGAATTTTTAGAGCCTACTTATTTGAAAGATCCAGAAACCGTGAAAAGCTGGAAATTTGGATTGACAACCGTAGATTATAGAAAAGAAGATTTAAAGAAACGTTTGGCAAGAAGTGAAAAATTAGCGAGTTTGGAAGAAGAAATTGAATTAAAAGCAACTGGAGAGGAGGGAATTCAATTAATCAAGGCTCTTTGTGGACTTCGTCGGATGGTGAGTAATGTAAATGTGCCAAATATAGGACAGATACCAAATCTTCCCAAGGGCGCGATTGTGGAAACAAATGCAGTTTTTGAAAAAGACCATATCGCACCTGTTGCAGCAGGAGAATTACCAGAAGTTTTATATAAAATGATAAAGCCACATGTGGAAAATCAAGAATATATATATAAAGCGGCAGTTAATTGTGATAAAGAATTAGCCTTTAAAGCATTCTGCAACGAGCCATTAGCGGCAAATCTTACCAAAGAACAAGCGAGAGAACTGCTAGACCAAATGATTGAAAATACGATGGAATATTTACCGGATGGTTGGAAAAAAGAAATCTAATTATTAGGCAATTATAAAATCACAATAGAGATATCCACATCAGCCAAGAACGTTTAACGGGGAAAACTGATGTGGATATTTTTATTCATGTGGAAAAATAGGCTTTGTTGGTGGACGAATTGATAAATTCATTGTAAAATAAAAAGAGTAGAAAAAAATCAGCAAAAAGAGCAAGAAAGAAAATAGGAGTGGTTATGAAAGAAAATTTTATACGTCCAGAGCTTTTGCACAAGGAACTCATTAACAAGCACTTAAAAATGCACAAAAAGAGAAGCTGTGATAATACGTTTTCAAATATATTATTATGGTCTAGGCATTATGGTGTGACATTTCAAGTGATAGAAGATATGCTTGTATTCAAATCGCAGGGAGAGCAGCCCTTTTATACTTTTCCAGTAGGAGAAAGAGTTGGTATTAAGCCAGTGATTGATTTGTTGTTAAAGGATAGTGAAGAGAATGGATATCCTTTTAGGTTGAATTTGGTGGGGCCGGAACAGTTTGAAATATTGGAAGAGCTATATCCTAAAAAGTTCCAAATTACTTATGATGAAGATATCGCAGATTATGTATATGAAACAGAAAAATTAATTAATCTGTCTGGGAAAAAGTATCATGGAAAGAAAAATCATATCAATAAATTTATAGCGACAAATCCGGATTGGTCCTATGAAAGTTTGACCGATGACAATGTGGAAGAATGCTTTCAAATGGCGTTAGAGTGGCGAAATGAAAATGAAGTGGAGGGTGACGCTGATAAAGTTGCGGAAATGAACGTGACGTTAAATGCTCTCCGTTTATATAAAGAGTTAGATTTAAAGGGTGGACTTTTGAGAGTCAAAGGCAAAGTGATTGCATTTACACTTGGGGAGCCAGTCTGTTGCGACACCTTTGTGGTGCATATAGAAAAGGCATTTGGTGAAATTCAAGGCACATATCCAATGATTAACCGCCAGTTTTTGATACATGAAGTGAGTGAGTATCCTTATGTAAATAGAGAGGAAGATATGGGTGTGCCGGGCTTGCGAAAGGCGAAGTTATCTTATCGGCCAGTTTTTATGGTGGAAAAGGGAATTGTTACATTGATATAGGGAAAAGCAGTCGGAAAATGGGGAGAGCGAAATTATGATAGCAGAAAAGATGAAAGCATATGTGCAGAACAGTTCTGCCGTACGTGCGATGTTTGAAGAGGGCAAAAGACTGGCACTCATATATGGGGCGGATAAGGTCTATGATTTCAGTTTGGGAAATCCCAATGTCGAGACTCCCAAAGCTGTTAAAAAGGCAATTTATCGTATCTTAGAGGAAGAGAAGTCAACAGCGGTTCATGGCTATATGAATAATTCTGGATATGAAGAGGTGCGTGAGAAAATAGCGAATTTCATCAATAAAAAACAAGGAACGCATTTTTCGAGTAAAAATATTCTGATGACAGTTGGAGCGGCAGGTGGTTTGAATGTAATTTTTAAAACACTTTTAAATCCCAGTGAACAGGTGATAGCATTTGCACCATATTTTAGCGAATATAAAAATTATGCGGCAAATTATGAGGCTGAATTAATTGCTATCACACCGAATACAGAAACTTTTCAGCCGAATATCAAAGAGCTGGAAGAAAAAATTACAAGCAGAACCAAAGTGATTATAATTAATTCGCCCAACAATCCGACCGGTGTTATTTATAGTGAAGAGACTATTTTGAACATAGCAGAGGTACTGGAAAGAAAGCAAAAAGAATTTGGACAGGATATCTATATTATTTCTGACGAACCATATAGGGAATTGGTGTATGATGATATACAAGTGCCGTATATAACGAAATATTATAAGAATACAATCATCGGTTATTCTTATAGCAAATCGTTATCCTTAGCGGGAGAAAGAATCGGATATTTGGTTATTCCAGATGAAGTGAATGAAAGTGAAGAGATTATTGCAGGAGCAAATGTGGCAAATCGGATTTTAGGTTTTGTGAATGCCCCCTCCTTGTTCCAAAAAGTAATCGGTGAATGTTTGGACGAAGAGGTAGATATCAGTTATTATAAGCGTAATCGTGATACGTTATATGAGGGTTTAATCAGTGCTGGATATGAGTGTGCTAAACCGGACGGGGCTTTTTATCTGTTTTTGAAGTCACCGATAGCTGATGAAAGGGTATTTTGCGAGGCGGCTAAAAAGCATAGAATTTTAATTGTATCAGGAAGTTCTTTTGGTTGTTCCGGTTATATCAGAATTGCGTATTGTGTGAGCTATGAGACGATTGTAAATGCCTTGCCGGGCTTTTTGGCATTGGCGAGGGAATTTCTAATATAGAAAAATAAGAAACCGAAAGGAAAGCGATTTTTAGCATTTCCTTTCGGTTTCTTAAATTGTATTTTATACTCCGAAAGAGTTCATAATAGCTTGGAATTCAGGCGAATTACCAAATGAAGCGGCAACCTGTCTGCGAGTCATACCTGAATTTAGTAGTCCTACCCAGTAGTTAAGCCCAGCAGCATCAAACTCTCTACCCATGTAAGTTCGGTAAAGAACTTTTACGAAGTCTGTATTAGAAGTATTTTTATTTTGGAACTCAGTAGAGAATAAAATGCTCTCAGCTACTGCTTTAGCGCTATTTGTTCCGTTAAGAATTATGCCGGTCCAGTAGTTCAATCCGCCGACATCGGCAGCTCGTCCTAATGTCTGGCTATAGCAGCGATATACATACATGGTTAAGTTTATATTAATATCGCGTGTCTCTGTATAAGCGAGAGAGCCTTTAGTGATGCCATAGCTGTTACTGATCTGTGTAAATTCAGTTGAATTGATAAAACGCGCTACAACCCCTCTTCTGCTAACACCGTTATTTAGGATGTTTACCCAATAATTTTTCCCGCCAGTATCTGGTTCACGTCCCATAAATGTTCTATATAAGATATCAACAAAAGCGGAGTTAGTCTTATTCTTAGCGGTGAATTCACGAGAGAGTAACATTTGGTTGGCTACATCGGCAGCGGTTAATCTACGAGCAGCTAAATAGCTTGACCAGTAGAGTAATCCATCATCATCATATTCTCTTTCTAAAATATGTGTATAGCAACGTGCTACAAAACGTTCTATCGGAGTGAGTGCAACTACTTCAATTTTATAAGTGTCCCGAATGCTGGTATTATCTTTTAAAGCACCTGTGATTGTGGTTGTTCCGCCTCTTCTGGCAGTAACTAGACCATTTGCATTAATGGTAGCAGCATTGGTGTTAGAAGAACTCCATTGTACCGTAGTAGGATTTACAATGACACCAAAATCCAATATATTATATCTATCATATACGAGGAATGGTACAGAAAAGGTTTTTCCTTCTCTAAGAACTTCTCCTGTTACAGCGATGAAACCATCTAAAATACTGGAAAGTGATTTTATATTTGCCGTTACCTTACGATCAGCAGGTCTTGAGGTAGCAGTTCTTGAAGCGGTGCTAAATACCTGTACCCAATAATAGGTAGATTCAATTTCAAAGCAACCGACACCAGCACTTCTATAGGCACTGGCTAATATATTGCTTTTGTGGCCGGGAGAATTCATCCAAGAATTCATAACAGCTTGGGGGGTCTTCTGTGCGGCAGCAATGTTTTCGCCGTGCATTGGTGTGGTTGTTTCGGCAGTAAAACACAAGGTTCCATCTGGACGAATGTGATCAAATGTAAGAGCTATTTCCTGTGCTCTTAACATTGCGGTATCTAACAATGCTTTATCCATTGTAAGAGTTGAAACTCCTGCTTTAGCACGTTCCTGATTCATGAGTGCTAATACATCCCAAGCGTAAGAGTATTTGTTAGTGCCAGAATAAGATAATGTAGTATAAGTACCAGCAAAAGTCTGAATTCCTGGTGTGGTGTTTTGAACAGCATTCTTATCAACATAGAGAGAAGAATTAGTATCAATATCACCATATAAAGGCCCAGCAAGTGCTGGTATCTCATCTTCTGCAATCGGCACTAATTCACCGTTATCATCTTCTGTCCAAATGACAATGGTATATTCGTCCTCAGTTTCTGCTTTAGGTGCAGTTTCTGTTATGAAGATGGTTTCCTCTTCGGTTTCTAAAGTCATGTCAGTTTCTAAAGTTATGTCAGTTTCTGAAGTTATGTCAGTTTGTAAAGCAACATCAGTGTCCCAAAGTGCCTCATCTTCTGCTTCAATAGCAGTATCTGCCTCAGATTCCGTTAGCACTTCTAGTTCAAAGATTTCTTCTGCATTGGTCTCCATCGCGAAAGAACTCAAAGGCGAAGCTAACATTACTAAAGAAAGTATTGCGGCCACACTGGTGTTCATAAAGATTTTAAAAGTTTTTTTTCTCATATAATTTCCCTTTCTCAAGTTGTATAATAGTTACATTTTGCCTTTAATTGTAAAAGCGCAAAATATACTTATAATAATGATACAACATAAAGGTTCCGAATGCAATCAAATTAAGATAAAAATTATTTGCTTTTCTAATCAAAACTTGATAGTATAAGGCAGAAGAAAGAAAATTGGAAAGGTAATAAAAATGAATGGATGCCTATACAGGATTTGCGGCAGTATATGAACTTTTTATGGACAATATTCCGTATCAAGAATGGGCCGAATATATACAGAAGATATTAAAGCATCACGGTATTACAGATGGTCTTATGCTTGACTTGGGTTGCGGAACAGGTAGCTTGACCCGCATTATGTCCGAAAAAGGATATGATATGATAGGGGTTGATAATGCCGGTGAAATGTTAGCAGTTGCATTAGAAAAGGAAAGAGAGAGACCGCGCAATATACTCTATTTATTGCAGGATATGTGTGAGTTTGAACTATATGGAACTGTAAATGCGGTGATCAGCATTTGTGATTGCATGAATTATGTGGTAGAGCCAGAAGATTTACTTCAAGTTTTTCAGTTAGTGAATAATTATTTGGAGCCAAAGGGCATATTTATTTTTGATATGAACACACTATATAAGTATAAAGAAATATTGGGTGCAACAACAATAGCTGAAAATAGAGAAGAGGGCAGTTTTATCTGGGAAAACTTCTACAATGAAGAAGAAAAAATTAATGAATATGATTTATCCATTTTTATTCCAGAGGGAGAATTATATCGAAAATATGAAGAAGTGCATTATCAAAGAGCATATACAATAGAAGAAGTAGTTGAATTAATAGAGCGTTCAGGGTTAAAATTATTACATATATATGATGCTTTTACCTTTGAGAAGCCAAAGGCAAATAGTGACCGCATATATTTTGTGGTTCAAGAAAAGGGAAAGTGAAGATAGAACTAATGGAGGAGTAACATGTCAGATTATATAGTAAGAGCGACGGCGGGAAAAGGACAAATCAGAGCCTTTGGGGCGACGACAAGAATGATGGTAGAAACAGCAAGAGCAGCTCATAATACAAGTCCAGTGGCGACTGCAGCATTGGGAAGATTGTTAAGTGCAGGGGCAATGATGGGAATTATGATGAAAGGTGAAAAGGATGTTCTCACCTTGCAGATTAAGGGCGATGGGCCAATCGGTGGAATTACTGTTACTGCTGATTCAAAAGGATTTGTAAAAGGTTATGTAAATAATCCTGAGGTGCTTATTCCAGCCAATTATGCGGGGAAATTAGATGTAGGTGCAGCAGTTGGTTATGGCGTTTTGAAAATTATAAAGGATATGGGTTTGAAAGAGCCTTATACAGGACAGACTCCATTACAAACAGGTGAAATTGGTGATGAGTTGACTTATTATTTTGCAAAGTCAGAGCAAGTACCATCTTCTGTCGGGCTTGGTGTTTTGATGGAGCGAGACAATACCGTGAAACAGGCAGGCGGCTTTATTGTTCAGCTTATGCCTTTTGCCGAAGAAGAGATTATTGCAAAATTAGAAGCGAATGTAGCTGGTATAACGTCAGTAACAGACTTGTTGGATAAAGGATATACGCCCGAATTGATTTTAGAAAAATTGTTAGAGGGCTTGGAAATGGAAATTCATGAAAAAGTGCCGACCCAATTTTATTGTAATTGTACAAAAGAGCGAGTGGAAAAAGCCGTGATTAGTGTAGGCAAAAAAGAGATTCAAGAAATGATAGCAGACGGAAAGCCGATAGAAGTAAACTGTCATTTCTGTGGCGAGCATTATCATTTTGAAATAGAGGAATTAAAAATAATATTGCACAAAGCACAAAGATAAAGAGGGAACAGCAGGAAAGGAAGTGTCATAAATGTGGCAAGGATTTGTAAAAACAGCAGCGGCAACACCGAAGATAAAAGTAGCGGATTGTTCTTATAATAGTGATGTGATTTGTCAGTTGATTACGACGATGAGTGAAGCGAGAAGTAAGATTATGGTTTTTCCAGAGTTATCCATTACAGGGTATACTTGCGGCGATTTATTTTGGCAGACACTTCTTTTAGAAGAGGCGAAAAGGGAGCTGGCGAAAATTATTCAGCATACAGAGAATATAGATGCTCTGGTTTTTGTCGGTTTGCCACTTGAAAAGGAGCAAAAGTTATATAATGTGGCGGCCGCAATTAATCGCGGAAGATTGCTCGGTTTTGTTCCCAAAACACATTTACCAAATTACAATGAATTTTACGAAGCCAGACATTTTACAAAAGCGCCAACGGATAATTCAACAGTGATTTTTGAGGGGATAGAGGTTCCATTTGGAACAAAATTGTTGTTTGCTTGTGAGGAAATGCCGGACTTGATTGCAAGTGCTGAAATCTGTGAAGATGTTTGGGCGCCGAATCCACCGAGCATCAATCATGCTTTGGCTGGTGCAGTTGTGATTGCCAATTTATCCGCCAGTGATGAAACAGTGGGGAAAGTCACATATCGAAATCAATTAATTACAGGTCAGTCCTCACGTCTGCTATGTGGGTATATTTATGCAAATGCAGGAGAGGGGGAATCGACTACCGATATTGTGTTTGGCGGTCATAATATTATTGCGGAAAATGGTGTCATGCTTGCCGAAAGCAAAAGATTTGAAAATGAAGTTATTTATGGCGATATTGATATAAAACGTCTGCGCAGTGAAAGAAGGAGAATGACCACTTTTCAAACTGCAGAAAGGGGAACTTATCAAAAAATCATCTTTCATATAACGCCAGAAGAAACAAAATTGAATAGAATATTCGCAAAAATGCCATTTGTTCCGAGTGATAGTGAGGATAGGGCAAAAAGATGTGAAGAAATTCTAGCGATTCAGGCAATGGGATTGAAAAAAAGGCTGGAGCATACGAATTGTAAAAATGCGGTGATTGGTATTTCAGGAGGTTTGGATTCGACCTTGGCGATATTGGTAATGGTGAAAGCCTTTGATTTACTGGAGATACCTAGAACAAATATAACCGCTATCACAATGCCATGTTTTGGCACGACCGATAGGACATATCAAAATGCGTGCGAGTTGACTAAAATATTAGGGGCAACTTTACGTGAGATTGATATAAAAGAAGCGGTAACAGGGCATTTTAAAGATATCGGTCATGATATCAAGAATCATGATATTACCTATGAAAATGCACAGGCAAGAGAAAGAACACAAGTTTTAATGGATGTGGCGAATCAAGTCAATGGAATGGTTATTGGCACCGGCGATATGTCGGAACTAGCACTTGGCTGGGCGACATATAATGGTGATCATATGTCCATGTATGGTGTAAATGCTTCTGTTCCAAAAACGTTAGTGCGTCATTTAGTGTTTTATTATGCCGAAACCTGTCAAGATGAGAAATTGGAAGACATCTTAAAGGATATATATGAAACTCCGGTGAGTCCGGAACTTTTACCGCCCAAAGATGGTAAGATTGCTCAAAAGACAGAAGATGTTGTGGGGCCTTATGAGTTACATGATTTCTTCTTGTATTATATTTTAAGATTTGGTTATGAGCCGAGTAAGGTTTATCGCATTGCAAGGGAGACTTTTGCGGGGAGTTATGAGGACGAAATTATTTTAAAATGGCTAAAAGTTTTTTATAGCAGGTTCTTTAGTCAGCAGTTTAAACGTTCCTGTCTACCTGATGGCCCCAAAGTAGGTTCGGTAGCGGTATCACCGAGAGGTGACTTGAGAATGCCAAGTGATGCGAGTGTATCTCTTTGGTTAAAAGAATTGGAAAATTTATAAATAAAATTTTAAGGAAACTCTGTATTGCTTGAGAGTTTCCTTTATTATATTATTCGTGGGCGGTTGCTTTATCCAAAGATTGACTGATAGCCTCTAGCAGCAGCATAGATGTATACTTATTACTTTCCTTATATGTAATGTTTTCGATAGACTGTTGTTTATATATTTGCTCCGCAATTTCATCTAAAGCAGGCTCCATTAAAGGGTACATAGTAGTAGAAACCTCGCTTAGATTTACAAGTCTTATGGAATTAATAGCATCACCATTCACCACCACTTCTATATCCAGCGTATTATTATTTAAAACAACAGGGGTATTGTACACACCGGCCGTATATTTCATAGTAGGTTGGGCAAAATTATTTTCCTTATTATTTTTAGGTAGAAACATGAAAACGAGCAATAAGATTAAAATTATGCCCAAAGCTACAAAAACACCTGTATAGATTACTTCTTTCATTCGCAACACAACGATTTTTGTTTTGGAACTCATACAAACTCCTCCTAACCATCTATTTTCTATATTTTATTAGCGAGGAGGGCGTATTATGCCTACAAAAATCCTTTGTCTAGGTGTTCCCTACTTTAAGCTCTCTTATTCCATCATATTATCCTGCAGCATTTTTCGATATTCAGAAGGTGTGCACTGCTTTTTCTTTTTAAATATGCGATTAAAAGTTGGAAGACTTGAAAAGCCTGATTGCAGCGCAACATCTGTAATCGGAATGGAGAAAGAGGAAATAAGCCGCTGTGCATGGGCTAGTTGGCAGTTAATAACATAGTCATGAAAAGTACAACCCACAAATTCGTTAAATAACCGGCAAAAGTGAAATTTACTAAAACCGATATATGCAGCAGCATCATCAACACTTAAGGCTTCCGTGTAATGCTCATTGATATAGTTGCAGACATCTGCGAACTTCTCGGCATATTGGATCTTGTGCTTAGTAGTATGTTTAGCTGATGGAATATTAATAGCACCTGCTCTTCCGAGCGTGACAAGGAATTTTGAAAAGAAGCTGTATATAGAAGCATCACTAAATAAATCTTTTTTATTATATTCTTTTTCAATCTGGAGTAAATATTCCTGTAATTCTTTAGAAAGTTCAGGATTATCTTTTTCTCTTATTATTCGACAAGGTGATAATGTATTAATAAGTCCGCCTAATCCCTTTAAATTAAAATATGGAGTGAGATTTATGTTAATAATTAAACGGGCACCATGAGGTGGTGCGAAAATAGTATGCATTTCACCGGGTGGAATGATGATAATATCACTTGTATGGATAGAGTGAGTCTCGCCAGATAATCCTATTTTAACATTGTAATAATTAGATAGTGGCAGAATAACTTCAATTTCCTCATGCCAGTGTGGAGGGAAACTGTCAGTTTTAATATTGTGATATAGACGAACCCCCTCTATTCCTTTATAGTTGACGGTTTCGTGATGTTTATTTAATGTTTCAATCATAGGCTCACACTCCTCAAAATTTGCTTTACAGTAGTATATGGTATATATCCTTGTTTGAAAATGATTGGGTAAAAAGCATAATAAATAAATCAATACACATATTTATGTGGAACATTTTACAATAAAAAAATCTAAAAGTAAAGAGGGAAACAAAACACTTACAACATACATGAGGGGAAATGAAAAAATATAGCAAGAAATGATAGATGGAGGGGCAAGAAGTGAAAAGAAATATATCTGAAAGGGGCATATAATAATCCTATCAAAGAAAAAGAGGACTTGAGATGAAAGATAGAGCGGAAAAAAGGTTATTACTGGAAGAACAGAGAAGAGAAGATGTCAAGAGATTGATTGAGCAAATGACTCTGGAGGAAAAAGTATTTCAGACCATGAATAAAGCACCAGCCATAGAGAGGTTAGGAATTAAAGCATATAATTGGTGGAATGAGGGGCTTCATGGTGTGGCTAGAGCAGGCGTAGCAACGGTATTTCCTCAGGCGATAGGATTGGCAGCGAGTTTTGATGAAGATTTGATGGAAGTCTTAGGAGATGCGGTTTCAACAGAGGCTAGAGCAAAGTATAATATGCAGCAGCAATATGGTGATACAGATATTTATAAAGGACTCACCCTATGGGCGCCTAACATAAATATTTTTAGAGATCCTCGTTGGGGTAGAGGGCATGAGACATACGGGGAGGATCCTTGGCTCACATCCAGGTTAGGGGTAAGGTATATCAAGGGGCTTCAAGGAGATGATGAGAAATATTTAAAGACGGCAGCATGTGCGAAGCATTTTGCAGTTCACAGCGGGCCGGAAGAACAGCGGCATCACTTTGATGCAATAGTTTCAGAAAAAGATTTAAGAGAAACTTATCTGCCAGCATTTCGTGCTTGTGTTCAGGAGGGAAATGTCGAATCCGTTATGGGAGCGTACAATCGGATGAATGGGATACCTTGTTGTGGTCATGAGTATTTGATTCAGACAATTTTGAGAGGTGAATGGGGATTTCAAGGGCATTTTGTCTCAGACTGTTGGGCGATTAAGGATTTTCATGAGGGGCATTATGTAACAAACACACCGATAGAATCGGTTTCAATGGCAATGAATAATGGTTGTGATTTGAATTGTGGGAATTTATTCGCCTATCTGCTGGAAGCGGTGAAAGCGGGAATGGTAAAGGAAGAACGTATTGATGAAGCATTACAAAGTCTTCTTATGACCAGAATGAAGCTAGGCATATTAGGAGCGGCGAAAGAGGACAATCCTTATACCGATATTTCTTATTTGGAGGTAGATTCACCTAAGATGAAAAGGTTAAATAGGGAAACTGCCGCAAAAAGTATTGTATTGTTAAAAAATGAAGAAAAGCTGCTGCCGATTGACGAGAAGAAGTACCAAACAATAGGGGTCATTGGTCCAAATGCGGCGAGTCGCAGAGCCTTAGTAGGTAATTATGAGGGGACGGCTTCAAGATATGTGACGGTTCTTGAAGGGATTCAAGATGCAGTGGGTTCTAAGACTAGAGTATTATATTCGGAGGGTTGTCATCTTTATAAAAAGAACGTGACTGGATTAGGGGAAGCGAATGATAGATTATCTGAAGTAAAAGGCGTGTGTGCCAAAAGTGATATCGTGATTGTTTGCTTAGGACTGGATGCAAGTCTGGAGGGCGAACAAGGTGATACGGGCAATATATATGCCGGTGGAGATAAGGAAGATTTGAATTTTCCAGGATTTCAGCAAAACATTTTGGAAACAGCTTATAACAGCGGAAAGCCCGTGGTGTTATTGATGTTGGTAGGAAGTGCAATGGATATAACTTGGGCCGAAAAACATATTCCCGCGATTATGATGGCTTGGTATCCAGGTGCCGAGGGCGGCAATGGGATAGCTGATATTTTATTTGGCAAAACAAATCCAGAGGGCAGATTACCAGTAACATTTTATAACAGGGTAGATGAATTACCAGAGTTTACTGATTACTCAATGGCAGAGCGAACTTATAGATTTATGAAGCAAGAAGCATTATATCCCTTTGGATACGGTTTGTCCTATACCGAATATGAGTATTCAGATATGACGATATCAGAAAATATTCTAACTAAAAAGGGACTAAAGATTACTGTGTGTGTATCTAACCGAGGGGAACGAAAAGGGCGAGAAACAGTTCAGGTTTATATCGGCAAAGAGGGAGAGGATAAGATAAATCCACAGCTCAAAGCAGTTGCAAAGGTGAATCTGGAAGCCGGTGAGAAAAAAATAGTTTCTCTTGATATTCCGTTTGAAGCATTTATAGTTTTTGATGAAAACGGAAGAGAATACATAGATAATGCTTCATATAGAATTTTCGTAGGAGGTTCTCAGCCGGATAAAAGAAGTATTGTGCTTAAAAATCAGCCGGTGCTTAACATGAGTGTGAAGTCGGAAAAGAAATATTATATTGAGTAATCATGCTTCAAATAAAAACAAGGAGGTTCATAATAATGAAAAATGGTGAAAAAAGCTTTTGGTACTATTTAAAAAGAGATAAATGGCTTTATCTTATGTTGGTGCCGGTAATTTTATATTATTTTATATTCAAATATCTGCCAATGGGTGGAATTACGATGGCCTTTCAAGATTTTAATATGTTTAGAGGAATTTTTGGAAGTAAATTTGTTGGGCTTGATGTGTTTAGAAAAGTATTTGCGCAGCCACAATTTTGGAATTCAGTAAGGAATACCATTACATTGAATTTATTAACATTACTTGTAAGTTTTCCATTTACGATTACATTATCGCTGATTTTAAATGAAGTAAAATGGCCTTGGTTCAAAAAGATATCTCAGTCATTATTGTATCTACCGCATTTTATCTCTTGGGTAGTAGTAGCAGGGATTGTTACAAATCTATTCTCCCTTAACGGCGGAACGATTAACAACATTCTAAACTCAATGGGAATAGAGTCAGTTCCGTTTTTGAGCAATACGAACTGGTGGGTATTTACTTATGTTATCAGCAATGTTTGGAAAGATATCGGTTGGGGAACTATCATTTATATGGCAGCCCTAACAGGGGTCGATGAAAGTCTTTATGAGGCGGCTTATCTTGATGGTGCAACCAGATTTCAGCGTATTATTCGTGTTACCCTGCCAATGATAAAGCCCGTAATGGTTACAATGTTAATTCTTTCTGTAAGTAAAATGATGACAATCGGACTAGATGCGCCGCTGCTTATGGGTAATACAAAGGTTATGGAAGTTTCAGAAGTTCTAAGCACTTATGTATACCGACTAGGTATTGAGAAAGCGCAGTATTCCCCAGCGACAGCAATCGGATTATTCCAGTCAGTGGTTAATATTTTGATTTTATTCTTGGCAGATAGATTTGCTAAATTAATTGGAGAAGATGGAATCTTATAGGAGGAAGCAGTATGAAAAAGAGTCGAGTTAATGTTATAGATATCATTATATATGCTTTGTTGGCGATTATTGTAGTCATCTGTCTGTATCCATTTTTAAACGTGATAGCATATTCACTTAGTGGAAATACAGCGGTTCTTTCGGGTAAGGTTAGTTTTTATCCAATCGACGCTCAGCTAACAGCATACCGAGAAATTTTGTTGAAGCAGTCGCAGATTTGGTCAGCCATGGGTGTTTCCGTTACCGTAACAGTTTTAGGAACTGCTCTAGGACTGGTATTAACCATTGCGGCAGCATACGCATTGTCAAAAAAGAAATTAAAAGGAAGAGTAGTTATTAGCGGTTTTATCCTTTTTACAATGTATTTTAATGGCGGTATCATTCCTACATTTTTAGTAGTTAAAAATCTTGGACTTTATGATAAGCTGGGAGCCTTAATTATACCATCCGCGATGAATGTTTTTAACTTTATTGTGATGAGAACATTTTTTAGAGAACTTCCGGTAGAACTTGAGGAAGCAGCTCATATTGATGGAGCTAATGATTTGAAAGTTTTATTTTCGGTAGTACTGCCATTATCAGTTCCTATTATTGCTACGATTGGTTTATTTTATGCAGTAACCTATTGGAATGATTATTTTAGTTCTTTGCTCTATATTCAAACACCAGAAAAATTTTCGATGCAGCTCAGGTTAAGGCAGCTTTTATTTGCAAGTCAGTTGAATCAAGTTTCAATGGAAAATTTAGGTACACAGGTAATGTCGGAATCTTTGAAGATGGCAAGTATTGTTATTTCTACAATACCAATTATTATTGTGTATCCATGGTTGCAGAAATACTTTGTCAAAGGCGTAATGCTTGGCTCTGTAAAGGGCTAATGGTTTAAAAATAAAATTAAAAAATAAGGAGGATTAAGAAACATGAGAAAGAGAAGAGGAACAGCAGCATTTTTAGCAATGGTTATGGTTTTAAGCTTAGCTTTAGCAGCTTGTAGCGGCAATGGAACTAAGAATGAAAGCACCAGCGGAAATGCAACAGGAGAAAATGCACAGGAGTCAAATGATGCTGGGTATCAAACGACATATGGTTCAAAACAATTTGATGATGTAACACTTACGGTAGAATTGTTTGATCGCAGTAATGCGCCGCAGGGCTCAACAGTATTGAATAACAAATGGGTGCAATATGCACAAGAGGAAATGAAAAAAGTAGGTATAAACTTAGAGTTCGTAGCCGTTCCACGTTCTGAGGAAATTACTAAAATTCAGACGATGATGGCAGCGGGAACAGCTCCTGATATTGTTCTAACGTATACTAGAAGTATTGCGGAAGATTATTTTACACAAGGCGGAACTCATGACTTGAGTCCTTATATTGATGGTGATGATCAGGCAGTCAACCTAAAGAATTACTTAGGTGAGAATGTTTTAAATGTTGCTCGTAATGGCGACGGTGACCTATGGGCGGTATCAGCAAGAAGAGCGTCAGCGACAAAGAATAATCTCTTTATCCGTAAAGATTGGCTTGATAAGTTAGGAATGGAAATTCCAACAACTACAGATGAATTATATGAGGTGTTGAAAGCATTTAAGGATAATAATCCAGACGGAAGAGATGATATCATTCCATATTTCTCAGTAACAATAGGCGAAGAAACAGCAGATAGAGTTGATGTACTGTCAACTTCATTTATGACCTCAATTATGGATGATACTGAATTTAATATAAAATCAGTATTCCCAGTATATTCTGACGAGGGTTATGCAGAGTATCTAAGATACTTGAATAAGCTTTACAATGAAGGGATGATTGATCAAGAATACTATACCAGTAATGATTATACAGCGTTAGTACAAGAGCATGTAGTAAACGGCAGAGTTGGTGTGTTTGAATTTAATGTAAATGGTAATGTGGATAATTTAAGAGGCGGATTATTGCAGAACTTAAAGGCAAATAACCCAGATGCAGATATTGTTGCAATGCCTCCATTATTAAATAATCATGATGGTGAAATGTATAATATTTTATATGCGGCGAATGGTGCTTATTGTATCGTACCAAAGACTTGTGCAAATCCTGAAGCGGCAGTTACTTATATGGATTGGTTAGCGACAGCAGAGGGTGGATTTGCGTTGTATCATGGTTTTGAAGGTGAACATTATGAATTAGAGGATGGAGTTCCAATAGTTATTGATGCAGAGTATAATGCGTTAGATAAGGACTGGACACGTCATGATATGTTTCTTGTAGGAAACCAAGGATATTTCTTTTCAGAAGAAGATTTTGTAAAATCAGCATCTAAAGAAATACCAGAGTATGAAGAATATGTATTTAAAAATTATGAATATGCGATGGCGGGTAATGCGAAAAATACAACAGCGTATACATCACCAACACAGTCAGCAAATATCGCAGAAATTCAATTAGCGGTGGATGAATATCTGGTAAAATGTATTACCTGTCCGCCAGAAGATTTTGACGATATGTTAGCAGCTTATAAAAATGCATTAAAGAATGCAGGAATGGATACAGTAATTGAGGAACGTACCGCATATTATGAAGCTTTACAATAAGGAAGTATAACGGAGGAAATAATTATGTTAAGAGTAGCGATTGTTGGTTGCGGAAATATTTCAAGATTACATATGAAAGGATATAACGAGTTTCCAGACGCATGTAAGATTGTAGCCCTTTGCGATATTTATCCAGAAAAGGCAGAAGAGAAAAAAATAGAGTTTGATTTATCAGAAGCAAAGGTGTATGCTTCACATGAGGAGATGCTTGCGAGTGAGCAAATAGATGTGGTCAGCATCTGTACACCACCTTATGTACACAGTGAGATTGCGATTAACAGTATGAAAGCAGGAAGCAATGTATTGGTAGAAAAGCCAATGGCGGCATCACTGGAAGAATGCGATAAGATGTTAGCAGTAGAAAAGGAAACTGGAAAAACGCTAGGTGTTGTTGCTCAAAATAGATTTAGAACCCCATTTATGAATTTGAAAAAGGTAGTAGATTCCGGTTTGATCGGGCGAATTCTTCATGCACAGATTGATTCCTTTTGGTGGCGTGGTCATTGTTATTATGATTTGTGGTGGCGTGGTCTATGGTCAAAAGAGGGGGGCGGCTGTACTTTAAACCATGCAGTACATCATATTGATATGCTGGGTTGGATGCTAGGCAGGCCAGAAAATGTCATGGCGGTAGTGAGCAACGCAAATCATGATAATGCCGAGGTAGAGGATATATCAGTTGCCGTTATGCAATATTCCAAAGGTGAATTAGCTCAGGTAACTAGCTCAGTGATACATCATGGCGAGCAGCAGGCGGTGAAATTTCAAGGAGAGAGAGCGGCGGTTGCCGTGCCTTGGGAGGTTCATGCTTCAACATCAAAAGCGAATGGTTTTCCAGAGCCAAATCCGGAGCTGGAAAAAGAAATACAAGAATTTTATGATGCGTTGCCAAAACTTGAGCATGAAATACATACTGGGGAGATTGAGAACTTCTTAAATGCTATAGCAAAGGGCGAAAAACCATTTATTACAGGAGAAGACGGCAGATTGACGATTGAGTTGATTTCAGCGATTTATAAAGCTGGATTTACTGGCGGGACAGTGGCTTTGCCGTTAAAATCAGATGATCCTTTTTACACAGTAGATGGAATTTTGAAAAATGTAAGACATTTCCACGAAAAAACAACAGCGGTTGAGAATTTTGCAGATGAAAGTATATCTGTGGGACGAGACATTTAATTATAAAAAAGGAGATAATTTATGGGAGCAGATGGTATGAATTATGCACCAGCAGGAAAACCAAAGCCAGTGGTAAAGGCGGGAGAATTCTTTTTTGGAGCAATGTATTTAGATCATGGTCATATTAATGGAATGTGTAATGGACTTACAGAGGCAGGAGCAGTGCTTAAATATGTATATGACACTGACAGGGAACGCGGAGAGGCTTTTGCTTCCCGCTACCCTGGTGCTGTCTTTGTCGATAGTGAAGAAGTAATCTTAAAGGATCCTTCGATTTCGTTGGTAGCCGCGGCGGCAATCACTTCTAAGCGATGTGAAGTGGGTCTTCGTTGTATGGATGCCGGAAAAGACTATTTTACTGATAAGGCTCCATTTACGACCTTAGAACAACTGGAGTCAGCAATTACTAAAGTGAAAGAAACAGGAAAGAAATATATGGTTTATTACTCCGAGCGTCTACATGTGGAGAGTGCTATATATGCAGGGAATTTAGTTAAGAGCGGTGCTATCGGCAAAGTGATTAATGTAATGGGACTGGGACCCCACCGAATCGGTAATCCTGCGACCCGTCCGGATTGGTTTTTTGAGAAAGAATCTTATGGCGGAATCCTTTGTGATATCGGTTCTCATCAGATTGAACAATATCTATACTATGCCGATGTAAAAGCGGCCGAAGTGACATATAGCAGGGTGGCGAATTACAATCATCCAGAATATCCAGGACTGGAGGATTTTGGTGATGCGATGGTAACAGGTGATAATGGAGCCACAAATTACTTTAGGGTGGATTGGTTCACTCCCGATGGTCTTTCCTCTTGGGGAGATGGGCGAACAGTTATTCTTGGAACCGAAGGCTATATTGAACTGCGAAAATATGTGAATATAGGGGTAGAAGATAATAGCGGCGATAATTTAATCATAGTTGATAAAACCGGTGAACACTTCATAAAATGTAAAGATACTGTCGGTTATCCTTTCTTTGGAGAGCTTATCCTTGATTGTATCAATAGAACAGAAAATGCGATGACTCAAGAACACGCATTTTTGGCTGCCAGACTTTGTCTGGAATGTGAGTTAAAGGCAGAAAAAATCAGTTAATTAAATCAATTCATAAGCAGGAGGATATCATGAAGCAGAGAAGCAAAAAGGAGCGAAAGCTATGGGCACAATTTGATGCCTTGCAAATGGGCAGTGGTTGGACAGAAGAGGATATAGAAAAACCGCAGATTCTTATTGAAGATGCCTATGGGGATTCGCATCCGGGCAGTGTTCATCTAAATACTTTAACCGATCAAGTGCGTTTTGGTGTTCTGGAAGCAGGAGGGTTTGGAGCAAAATTTCATATCACGGATATTTGTGACGGCTGTGCTCAAGGACATGATGGGATGAATCTAGTCTTAGCTTCCCGCGAAGCCCTATGCGATATGTTAGAGGTTCATGCCGGTTTTGTTCCTTGGGACGGTATGATATTGTCCAGCTCTTGTGATAAGTCTATTCCGGCACATTTGAAAGCGGCAGCTAGAGTTGGCATTCCCACAATCTTTTTGCCGGGCGGAAGCATGAGACCGGGGCCTAATATGACCCATTCTTTGGTGGCTGGTGAATTATCTCTGCGAATGAAATCAGAAGTTCCTGTTGCAGATTGGGAGGTTCGAGATTATAAATTAACAGGTTGCCCATCTGTTGGGGCGTGCGCATTCCTAGGAACCGCCTCTACCATGCAGTGCGTGGCGGAGGCTTTAGGAATGGCATTACCCGGAAGTGCTTTAGTGCCGGCAACAATGAATGATATAGCAAGATATGGAAGAGAAGCCGGTAAAGCCATTATGAAATTGGTAGAGAATGATATCACTCCCGCCAAAATAATGACTCCGGCAGCTTTTCGTAATGCAATAGTGGTACATAGCGCGATTGGCGGTTCAACAAATGCAACCTTGCATCTGCCTTCAATCGCACGAGAATTGGGTGTAGATTTACCGATAGAATGGTTTGCCGAAATTAATGAACAAATTCCTCATATTGCCAGCATAAGTCCATCGGGAATACAGCTTACAGAAAGTTTTTGGTTTGCCGGTGGTGTTCCGATGGTTCAATTATTGCTAAAGGATTACCTAGACTTAAGTGTTATGACGGTTACAGGAAAAACTCTTGGCGAAAACTTGGATACGCTTTTAAAAGAACATTTCTTTGAACGCAATATCGGTTATTTGCACAACTATGGCTTAAAGAGAGAAGATGTTATCTGTAGACCAGATCAGAGTGACGAAAAGGGTTCAGTGGCGATATTAAAAGGAAATCTAGCACCGGAGGGAGCAGTAATCAAATATTCCGCCTGTTGTAAAGAAATGAGAAATCATAAAGGGCTGGCGCGAGTATTTGACAGTGAGGAAGATGCTTATGATGCGGTAGTAAAGGATAAAATTAATTCCGGTGACATCATTGTTATCAGATATGAGGGGCCAAGAGGAAGCGGAATGCCAGAAATGCTTATGACAACAGAGGCTATCGTGTGTAATCCATCTTTGAACGGAACGGTTTCACTGGTGACTGATGGCAGATTTTCAGGTGCAACAAGAGGTGCAGCGATAGGGCATGTATCTCCGGAGGCGGCAAGAGGCGGTCCGATTGCACTCTTAATAGAAAATGATTTAATTGCATATGATGTGGAGAATGGAAAGCTAAATGTGATTGGTGTTGATGGTATCGAAAAGACACCAACAGAAATGGAACACATACTAGCCAAAAGAAAAACATGCTTTGTCCCTAAAAAAAGCAATGAGCAAAGAAAAGGTCTATATCAAAGATATACACGCTATGCAGTCTCAGCGATGGAGGGTGCAGGATACTAAGAACAGATTAGGAGGATACTACTATGCAGGTAAATTATATTACACCAGCGGTTACAGCATTTGATAGTCAAGGTCATGTGGATATGGAAGCGAATAAAAAATTGTATGACCACTTAATTAATAATGGCATTAGTGGAATTTTAATTCTTGGCAGCATTGGGGAATTTTACGCCATTTCAACGGAAGAGAAAAAAAGATTGATACAGCAAGCGATTGCTTATATAGGAGAGAGAGCAGCGGTATATGTAGGAACAGGCACAACGATTTTTGAAGAGTGTGTAGATCTAACAAATTATGCCGTTCAAGAGGGGGCGAGCGGTGTGGCGGTAATTTCGCCTTATTATTTCACCCATTCTGATGAAGAGATGTTTGATTTTTATGCTAAATTAGCAGAAAGCACAACAGGAAATATTCTCCTTTATAACTTCCCAGCGAGAACTGGTTATCAGCTATCAGCAGATACGGTTTTAAAATTAGCAAAGAAATATCCCAATATCATTGGTATTAAGGATACTGTTGGAGAAATGGGTCATACAAGAGAACTCATTCAGGTAGTAAAAAAAGAGAGCGACCAGATTTTTTGATTTATTCAGGGTTTGATGAATTTTTCTTCCATAACATACTATCTGGAGGAGATGGTTGTATCGCAGGCTTATCTAATATTGCACCAGCAGTTGCTTCCGCAATGGTAAAAGCAGCGACGGAAAATGACTTGGCAAAAGTGAGCCAGTATCAGCAAAAACTTGATGGTTTAATGGCACTTTATGGAATTCAGAGTCAATTTGTACCAATAATAAAACAAGCTGTCAATATGGTAGGTGTTCCGTTGGATACAAAATGTTTATTTCCAATGACTGGTGTGTCTGAGGAAAATAAGATGTTAATAGAACAAATTCTAAAAAAACAAGGGATTGCGGGGATATAGAGATGTTGAAAGATAAAGAGCTAAAAGTGGCAATCATTGGCTGTGGAAATATTGCAACGGTTCATGCTATGTGTTTAGAGCGTATAACAGGGACAAGGTTAGTTGCTGTTTGTGATACGGTATTGACCAGAGCGGAAGCTCTAGCTGAGGTTTATGGTGTAAATTCCTATCAATCATACGAAGAAATGTTGGAAAAAGAAGCTATTGATGTTGTTCATATTTGCACCCCCCATTACCTCCACGCCGCGATGAGTATTTATTGTTTAGGAAAAGGGAAATACGTTTTTTTGGAAAAGCCGCCGATTATATCTAAACAGCAGCTTTTGGAACTGGGGTCAGTACCGCAGCTTGATAAATTAGGAATTTGCTTTCAAAACCGTTATAATCCTGGCTTGCAATGGGTGAGAACATTTCTTGAATCCGGTAAAGCTGGAAAACCTCTTGGGGCAAGAGGAATTGTCACATGGAATCGAGAGATTAATTATTATCAAGACAGCGACTGGCGTGGACAAGTGGAAAAAGAGGGTGGCGGAGCCTTAATCAATCAGTCTATTCACACTTTAGATATATTAGCGTGGTTGATGGGAAAACCATTAAAGGTATCGGCGTTAATGGGCAATCATCATTTGAAAAATGTAATTGAGGTTGAGGACTCGATGGAAGCATATATAGAGTTTGAGTTTGGAAAAGTTATTTTTTATGCGACGACCGCATACTGTGTAAATTCAGCTCCGTTAATCGAAATCGCGTGTGAGAATATGACAATTCGTCTGGAAGAACCAAGAGTTACGTTAATCCATAAAACGGGAGAAACTGAAGTGATACCAGTTGAAAAGAGGGAAACACTTGGCAAAGACTACTGGGGGAACGGTCATGAGGCGTGCATCAGTGCATATTATGATGCGGTTAGAGCAAAGAGAAAGCTGCCGTTGACCTTGACAGACGTGCAGGATACGATGGAATTGATGTTGGCGATGTATCAGTCGGCAAATACACGGGATTGTGAAGAGATTATTTTAACTCAAGGGGGAAGTTGACAGAAAAGGTGTCAACATTTCTCCGCAAGTAATGTAAAGGACAAAGGGAAACCCTTGCCATCATAAATATCACTATCAATCAACCCAATATCATAATCATATTCATTAAGCCTAACCGTTTTTATTCCATTAGTTGATAAGGCATTAATAATGGCTGACATTGTGTGAGAGAAACTTGTAAAAGTTTTTGAAGTATATGGGGCTGACATATATCCCATCCCATTATTTTCAATCCATGGTTCTTTTCTAAAATACGAATAGGTAAATGTTTAAATTATTATCATCAAAACAATTATCCCCCGGAAGCGGAAGCATGTTTTCAAAGGGGTGAAAATCATTAATTAATAATAAACCATCAGGTTTTAAACATTTTGAAACCTTGTCAAAAAGTAAAATCAAATCTTCAAACCAAGTAATCGCTCCTATTGTAAAAAATATAAAATCAAACGAATTATGGTATTGAGATGAGATGTCCAATATATTGCAAGCTTCAAATTCACAATTTTTAATATCTGCCATTTTGGCAGTATCTTTTGCTTGACCAATGATTTTTTTTTTTTTTTTTGCATTAAGGACAGTATTTCACGTCCATTGTTACAACAAAATTGTGCAACTGACTTATTCTTAAAATCTATCTTTAATAATTCCTCTCGAATCCCCAAATTGAAAAAAGGAAGTTCTTCGTTCTTTAGTCTTTTAAAGTTTTCATCGCCCCAATTCGTGCGTCGATGCTCGAATGCCTCTTCCCAAGCCGCTTTATTATTTGTAATATAACTCATCGATATCTCCTCTAAAATTTATTTTAATTTGAAAAAATATTCTATGTAATTCCCCATAATTACTTTTCAGTTTTTTAGTGATAACTTTTCTATGTTTTTCTTATATATAGATTATATACCCCTAATTCACTTTTGGAAAGTGAAAAAAGTGAATTTGTTATTAGGGAATACATTTATCCCATTTGGAATTGATATATATAATTATTATGTTCAGAATCCAAAGCATTTATTAATGTTGAATCCTTCATTATATTTTCCAAATGCAATAAACGGAAAAAGAGGAAAAGTAAAATTTATGAATGAAAAGCTGATTGAACGAGCAAAGGATTTAATGTTTGTTGGAGATATAAATGTCTTAAAACAGTTGAAAGAACAATTTGATAATAGTAATATAGTATTTATAAAAGAGTCAGTCGATTGATTATCTTAAAAAAGTAGTGAGAGATAGTCTGAAATAATGGAACACTAAAAATATCAAATACATGGGTGTGATAGGAGAAAAAAATGTTTCATGAAGAATTTGAAAATATCGTGATGAATAAGCTTTTAGAAGGGGAAAATGAGATATTAAGAATTTTAAGAGAGCAATACAGAAGAGCGAATGTAGTTTCAAGGGAATTTACAGGATGCGGTTTTTTTACATATTTTGAAATTCCGCAGTCATTAGTTATCAATAAAATGGAAGGAAGAATTGATGATGTAAAAGCTATAATTAGAGATTGCAAAGGAGAATATCTTTTCTTTATTCTCTATATCACAGAGGGGAAATTTGATGTTTTGGAATGTTTTACGACATTGGATAGTTGGAAGGATAATTATAATGTATTGATTGAATACTGTTATGAGGATGCGAGAAGATTTAAAATAAATCAGAAAGAAATAATTATAGAGGGAATACAATAAGAGTGAAACCATCAAGGCAAGCGATTTTTAAAACGCCACCTCTAGCGAGTGGAGGGGCAAATACAGCATCTTATAGGTATAGGAGGGCTTAGTTAGATAAGGCAGCACTTGGTAGAACGCAACAGGCTCAAATTACAACTATAGTAGCAGAATATAATAAAGTGACAGGTCAAGTAGCCGTGGGAATTAATGTTTCGTCAATAAATCATGGAACATTATGTGCAGAGGATTTAGGGGTAGCTATCTAAAATCATCATTTATGCCAGAAACACCATTTTTTGAGATACTTTTAATAAGGAGATAAATAAGTCATGGAGGATTTATATAAAGAAAATGAAATGTGTTTAGAATTTACGAATGAAGAATTGATGAAATATTTAGTAGAACCGTTACAGAATTACAGAGAATTTGAGACGGTGCTAGTACATGATGGTTTTGATCAAGGGGAAATATATTACAAAGATAAAATTACTCATATTACTCTTGATGGAAGGAAAAATGATTTTTGCATTGCGCTTTATAAACATATGATAGCAGTTTTTATTTTAAATGAAGAGTTTATGTTTATTGATGATAAGGCAAAGGAATATCAGACGTCGAGTGAGACCTTTGGTAATATTGTGTATGAAGGAAATCTTAGAAGTAAAACGCATAAAGAAATATTAAAAGAAGTACATGATTTGGTTATAATTTTGATGGAAACTAAACAGATAGTTGTTGAGGAGAAAGTGGTTTCACAAAAGAGAATACAATATCCAAAATGTGAGTATAATGTCAAGCTTATAAAAAGTAATAGTGTAGCAAAAACAATAAAATTTGAAAATATATCCTTTAATATAGCAAATTCTTTATAACATAAAAGAGTAGCATGAGTTCTTAAATGGAATCTAAAAATGAAAAAAATATTTTATTTGAATGTTGGAAAGAAATATTAAGAAAAAGAATACTTTACAAAGTATCACTAATTTCGAGTAATGTTTTTGAAATATTATGAAAAGTAAGTCAAATTTAAATATCCATGAATTGGTTAAGTTATATTTTATAATATGATTGTTTAAG
>JGI994J12354_10000550_pt1 | contig 37471 bp, 33 predicted proteins | sample IntmicLarv3ML3BL_FD_12354 | JGI IMG/M metagenome (IMG submission 12354) | reverse complement strand
GCGGCAGTCTTTTTTGCGGTTTGCGCTACAGCATGGGGAGCAGTCAACACAGCCGACAGGAAAGCGGTCAGGACGAGAAGAAAAAAAAGGAGGCAGGTTTCTTTTTTTATGTGACCGGAAAAAGAAAACATGGTGCGAAAAATATTCATCGGTATTTCATGGCACTCCATGACAAGCCAGTTGGCATAACGGTTTTTTGCGATAGTTGTTTTATCCCCCGGAAAATCAGGAATTCACATCCAAGTAATAATTCCGAATAGGCTTCAGGTTGGCATCCAGTTCATAGACAATAGGTTGTCCTGTGGGAATGTTGAGCTCAATAATGTCTTCGTCACTGATATTACCCAGTTCCTTGAATAGTGCCCGCAGGCTGTTGCCATGTGCAGAGATCAGGATGCGCTTACCTTTATGGACCTGTGGTGCAATAGTGTCATTCCATAAAGGCATGACACGGGAAACCGTATCTTTCAGGCTTTCTGTCAGCGGGATTTTGTCACGGCTGATCATCCGGTATGCCGGATCGGAAAAAGAGGTACGAGGATCATCCAGACCGAGGGGGGGTGGGGGGGTCGCAAAACTTCTTCTCCACACATGAACCTGTTCCGTACCGTATTTATCAGCAGTTTCGGCCTTGTTGAGTCCCTGCAATGCCCCATAATGGCGTTCATTCAGGCGCCACTGGCATGAAACAGGAAGCCACATGCAATCCATGACATCCAGTGTAATCAGGAGGGTTCGGATTGCACGTTTGAGAACGGAAGTGTAGGCAAGATCAAATTCAAAACCGGCCTTTCGCAAAATATTGCCCGCAGTTTTTGCCTCTGCCCGACCCTGTTCGGTCAGATCGACATCAGTCCAGCCAGTGAAACGATTTTCAAAGTTCCAGGCCGATTGCCCGTGTCGCATGAATACAATTTTATACATAGTTGGAATAGGAATTTAAAGTATCACGAATGTCCTGCGTATTTCTATTTTATAATGTATCGGTTTTGTAATCGATGATCCAGACAGGAAATATGCTTAATTTTATTTGGGATAATGTTTTTTTAGTTTGTGTGGTCCTGTATTGCATAGGGGCGTTGCTGTGGCCAAGAATCCGCCGCGGCTCCCGTATCAGTCATACGGTGGCAACAACCATGATTAACAAGGGTAAGGCGGCTATTATTGATATTCGCGATCAGAAAGAATACCGGTCTGGGCATCTTCTAAATGCCATTCATCTCCCGTTTGACTCCATTGAGGATCGGATTTCCCGTATTGAAAAGCTGAAGACACAGCCTGTTATTGTGGTCTGTGAAGATGGCAAGCACTCGCGTACGGCGGCTGATATATTGAGAAAATCCGGATTTACACAGGTTTTTAGCCTGGATGGAGGGATGTCCGGGTGGAAAACAAACGGTCTTCCCGTGACGCAGTAATTCTGTGAGGAGTGATGGTGATCCCGCACATTCTGATGTATACAAAAGAGGTTTGCCCTTACTGCACGAAGGCAGAAAAGCTGCTGCAGTTAAAGGGTGTGCAGCAGATTGAGAAAATATATATTGATACGGACGAGCGTTTGCGTGAAGAGATGATGGAGAAAACCGGTCGACGCACGGTTCCCCAGATCTACATTGGTCAAACGCACGTCGGTGGGTATGATGACCTTGCTGCCCTTGATAAACAGGGGCTGCTTGAGTCGCTGCTGCAAAATGTTTGAATTTGATTTGTTCTAACCAACCGGAGCACACTGATATGTCTTCTGAAGCCACTGCTGAAACATCCCAACCCATTTTTCAACTCCAAACGATTTACCTGAAAGATCTCTCTCTTGAGCAGCCTAATTCGCCGGCTATCTTTCTGGAGCAGAAAATGCCGGATTTGCAGATCACGGTCAATGTCGGGGTGGATGCGCTAGCAGAAACGACGTATGAAACCAGCGTTACGGTTACCCTGACCGCCAAGGTTGGTGACAGGACCGCTTATCTAATCGAAGGTAAACAGGCTGGTATTTTTGAAGTACGCAATCTACCAAAGGAAACGCTTGATCAGGTGCTTTATATCACCTGTGCCAGCATTGTTTATCCTTATCTGCGTGCTAATGTTGCCGATGTTGTGCTTCGCTCCGGTTTTCCTCCGGTTCATCTGGTTGAAATCAATTTTGAGGCCTATTATCGTGAACGTATTCTGCCTGAGCAGGAAAAACAGCAGGCAGGGAACGGTAGCGAGTCGCTAGTACAGCAGTAATGACGCGGTTGAAAAAAACAGGGTATTTGCTGGGCCTTTTACTGACACTTTCGGCCGGGTTGGTGCATGCTTTTGATTTTGGAGCGGTCGGTGATGAACCGGCCGTTTTGTATGATGCGCCCAGTTACAATGGCATACGGCGTTTTATTGCGCCAGCTTACATGCCGGTCGAGATTTTGCTGACTTACGAAAACTGGACCAAAATACGCGATGTGTCCGGAGACATGGCATGGATCGAGTCACAGGCGCTGGGGCAGAAACGCTATATTGTGATAAAAACGGATCTGGTGCAGATACATGAATTACCGGATGTGGCTTCGCCGGTTGTTTTTCTCGCAAAGAAAAATGTCATTCTGGAAATGTTGAAATTAGCAGAGAATGGCTGGGTCAGTGTATCGCATCAGGATGGGCAAGCCGGGTTTGTGCGTTCCAGCGATGTCTGGGGTGTGTAATATCCCGTTTTCACCTCTTCTCGGAAGGTGGGTAACACATGAATATTACGGTTCTTGGTGCTGGTGCATGGGGTACCGCTTTAGCGATGGCGCTTGCTCGTCGGCATTCGGTTGTGCTCTGGGGCAGAAATGCCAGCCATATTCTCGCTGCTGAACAAATCCGTGAAAACAGGGCGGCTTTGCCCGGCTTCAAATTGCCGGAGCAATTGATGTTGACTTCGAATTTTGCCGGGGCACTGGCGCATGTCCGCAATGAGGATTCCCTGCTTTTTGTGGCAACGTCGGTTGCGGGGTTACGCCAGGTTACAGAAAACCTGAAACTTTCTCCTGTTCCCAATCTTGTCTGGTTGTGTAAGGGGTTTGAGGAAAAAACAGGGCTTTTGCCGCATCAGGTTGTTTCTGAAATCATCCCTGCGGAGGTGAACAGAGGGGTGTTGTCCGGCCCCTCATTTGCGCAGGAAGTTGCGGCAGGACTCCCCTGTGCGCTGACAATTGCGTCGGATTCTTCTCTGCTGCAACAGCAGGTGATAGCGGCAGCTAATTTTGGCAGCATGCGGATCTATTCCAGTGATGATGTGACAGGTGTGGAAGTCGGTGGTGCAGTCAAGAATATTCTTGCGATTGCATCCGGTCTTTCAGACGGCATGGGGTTGGGTACCAATGCTCGGGCTGCGCTGATGACGCGCGGTCTGGTTGAAATCACTCGGCTGGGAATGGCGCTGGGAGGAAGGGCGGAAACCTTCATGGGATTGACCGGAATGGGGGATCTGATTCTGACCTGTACCGGTGACTTGTCACGTAATCGTCAGGTTGGGCTTGCTCTGGCAAAGGGGAAGTCGCTGGATGTGATTGTGATGGAGCTTGGGCATGTGGCAGAAGGGGTACGTTGTGCCCGGGCAGTGAGAAAACTGGCGGAAGAGTGCAAGGTAGAAATGCCGATTGCCAATGCGGTGGCCGGCGTGCTGTTTGACGGTATTGCGCCCGGGGATATGCTGACCCGGCTTCTTTCCAGGGGTGCACGAAATGAGGCGGATCACGCCTACTGAAATGGCTTCCGGGTTACGTCCTGACCTGAAAAACGCTGCTCCACAATTCCCGGACTTTCGCAATTTCATCCTGCACCATTTCAGGTGCAACCCGCGATACATCTGCACCCTGCATTCGTATCTGATGCTGGCGTCTGCGAAAATGCCGGTAAATATCTGCTACAGCTTGTCCCAGACCGTTCGGGATTAGCCCGATTTTTTCGCACAGTACCAGAAGTGCAATGTTGCCGATATTGCCTGTGAGTTCCGGATGGTTGATAGCATGTGTCAGTACCAGATACTGTACCATGAATTCAATATCAATCATGCCGCCGGTATCGTGTTTGAGATCGAAAAGTAAGGAGCGGTTCGGGTGCGCGTCATGCATTTTCTGCCGAATGGAAAATACGTCGTGCCGTAGAGCGGCGGCATCACGCGGCTGTCTTAAAATGGCATTGCGGATGATTTCGAACTGTTCGCCGATTTTTTCATCGCCAGCACAAAAACGGGCTCGGGTCAGGGCCTGATGCTCCCATGCCCATGCGGCGTCTTTCTGGTATTTTTCAAAAGAGGCAATGCTTGATACCATCAGCCCGCTTGCACCATCCGGGCGCAGGGCAATATCCACATCAAAGAGTCTACCGGCGGATGTCGGGCTGGTCATCCAGGTAATGAAGCGCTGCGCAAGGCGGGCATACAGCATGGGGGCGTCGGCGTGATCATCGTCATAAAGGAAAATGAGATCCAGATCTGAGGCATAGCCCAGTTCTTTTCCACCCAGTTTGCCGTATGCAATAACGGCAAAGCGGGGGGGGGCCGTGTGGCGGTTTGGCATAGCCAGCCATGCTTCCCTGATAGTGGCTTCAATGATGATGTCGGCCAGTTTCGAAAGATGATCCGCCAGATGTTCTACTGTCAGTACGCCTTCCAGATCCTGTGCCAGCAGCCGGAATAGCAGAGCATGGTGCATGTCGCGCAAAAAATCCATCTGGCGTTCGGTATCGCCGCGTTCAATGGCTAACTGGTTGTCGAGTTCGGCGGTAAAGGCCGCCCAGTCCGGGGGGGCCAGCAGGGTACGCACATCGAGGAGTTCGTCCAAGAGAATCGGGTGCCTAGTGAGATATTGTGCGGCCCAGTCGCTGGAGTCCATCATGCGGATTACTCGCCCTAGCGTGGAGGGATATTCGGTCAATAGGGAAAGGTATGCGGAACGTCGGGCAATCGATTCGAAGAAATCCAACAGGCGTCCCAGTGATTGTAGGGGATTGGCGCAATGATCGATCATCTGGGGAAGTGCCAGATTGATCAGGGACATCAGGCGTGTGCGGCTGTTGTCTGACAGCGATTGTATGCGGTTGGTTTTCCAGAGGGACAGAATACGCCGGGCAGCCGGAAGGTTTTCGCTGAAGCCTAGCAAAAGCAGCTTGGCTTCAAGGGTGGCAAGCTGTTCACTTTCTTCCTGATTAATCAAGACAGGCTGATGCAGTACGGTTTGGGGTTCTTCTGGTGTAACTGGCGACTTGTCACTGAAAATTTCGTCAAACTGGGAGGCGACAAAGGTGCGGTGTTTCTGCAGTTCGCGCAGGAGGCTTTCCGAATCGGAAACCCCCATCATACCAGCAACGAGTGTCATATCCATGAGATTGGACGGAAGCGCATGCGTTTGTGCGTCATCCAGATATTGCAGGCGGTGTTCCAGATTGCGCAGGAAGGTGTAGGAGTCCAGAAGCTGCTCTGAAATATCCTTTTCTATCTGTCGCTTACCAACAAGAATACACAGAATTTCCCGAGTGGAGCGGTTGCGTAGGGAGATATCCCGTCCGCCGCGAATAAGCTGGAACATCTGTGTCAAAAACTCGATTTCACGGATGCCGCCCCTTCCGAGTTTGATATTGTTGTTACGCTCTGGATGCATTTTTTCCTGACGAAGCACTTCGGTGCGAATCTGCTGGTGCATGCTTCGTATGGCATCAATCACGCTGTAGTCCAGATACCGCCGGTAAACGAACGGCAACACAATACTTTCCAGTGCCGCGATGTCTTTTCCCCGCCCAGTAACCGGGCGTGCCTTGATCCAGGCATAACGTTCCCACTCCCTTCCCTGGACAATCAGGTATTGTTCAACAGCGTTGATGCTGCAGACGAGCGGGCCGGATGCCCCGTTTGGCCGCAGGGCCATATCCACACGAAAGACAAAACCATCTTCACAGATTTCAGAAAGTGCATTAATCAGCCGTTTCCCTAGACGGGTAAAGAATTCCTGATTGGATAATTGTCTTTGTCCAGGCGCTGATGTCCGGGTCTCTCCGTTTTCAGGATAAACAAAGATAAGGTCGACATCAGAGGATACATTCAGCTCACTGCCACCTAGCTTGCCCATTCCCAGCACAATCAGTTCCTGTTCTTCACCGGAAATGGAACCGACCGGTGTACCATGTACCGCAATCATTTCTCTGGCAAGGGCGTCAGCGTGGGTGCGGATGGCAAATTCGGCAAAAGTGGTCATGGTACTGACGACTTCTGCCAAGTCGGCTTTTCCTTCCAAGTCACGATGAATAATGCTGGCGATGACGAGATTTCTCACGCGTCGCATGGCGCGATGCAGGGTAAAACCGGACGAGGTTTCATTTTGTAACAATGCCGGAAAATCGAGCGTGGAAAGGTTATGCTGTGAAAGTTGTTCGACCTGTTTTTGTCGAACAGACTGGTCGGCATTGAGCCAGTGCATGTAAAATCTCGAGGCGGCTTGTGCAGGCAGCAGGGATGGAATCATATTATTGACCCGAAAAAATAAAGATTTCAACTGAAACGGGGAAAAACCTTTCCCTCTGCATCATGCAGGAAAATAACCTGCCGAGCTTTTATTTTACGCTTAACCACTTTTTCATGCTGACAGAATCATCCCGATTGCAAAAAATTCTGAATGTCTGGCGACTGGCGCAGAAACAGCTACGCAGGATCAGGAAGAATCCGGATTCCCGTTTGATGCGCATTGCCCGGATTGTGCTCAGAATCGGGTTTGTCGGTTATCTAGTTTTTTGTGCGGTTTTTCTTTCTTTGCGCTATGTTGTTTTTCCCCAGATCAGTCAGTTCAAACCCAATATAGAAAAAGAGCTCAGCGAGGGATTGGGCCGTCTGGTCACAATTTCCCGTGTTGATGCCTCGTGGTATGGTTTTCATCCGCTGTTGAAACTTGACAAACTGGTGATTCACGATCCAGAGGGTAATCCGGCATTGCATTTGCCCGAAGTGAAAGCGGAGGTTTCATGGTGGTCGTTTTTTGTTTTTGATCTTCGCCTTGCACACTTGGAAATCATTCGCCCCGAACTCGACATTCGCCGTGACAGCTCTGGTGCGCTTTTTGTTGCCGGATTGCCAGCAGATACCCGTGCCAGGAAAAAGGGAAAGGGCATGGATTGGATTCTGATGCAGGACATGATCACCATTCGTGACGGAACGGTTCGCTGGCTTGATGGTATGCGGAGGGCTCCAGAACTGGTACTGAAGAACCTGAATTTTATTCTGGCCAATGAGGGACGCCGCCACCGTGCGCGTTTTATTGCGCAGCCTGATATGGCAAAATCCGGCGAAATTGATATCAGGGTAGATTTTGTTCATCCGCTGTTTGCAGAGCGAATTTCGGATACGACCGGATGGAAGGGGGATGTGTATGTCGCCTTGCCGACAACGGAGCTGGATCCGTGGGAGCCCTATATTGACTTTCCCAATGCGTTGAAAAAAGGTGCTGGATCCGTCAATGTCTGGATGACGTTTGATCATGCCAGAATAGCAGACCTGACGGTGGATGTTGATTTGAATAATGTCATGCTTCAGTTTGAACCGGATTTGCCGGTATTAAATCTGGTTCATCTTTCCGGGCGTATATCAGGCAAGGAGCTGTTTGACGACAAGGTTGCCAATGATAGGCTTTCTTTGGGCAATCGTCCTCATGCTGTTGCGCTCAGCGATATTTCTCTGGAAACAGCTGATGGCATCAGAATGGGAAGTGTTGATTTCTCGGAAAAACATATTCCGGCATCAGATGGCAACCCCGCCAGTACAGAAATCATAACGGATGAGTTGGACCTGGGCACGATGATCCGGCTGGCAGAATATCTTCCGCTGGCGGCAGGACAGCGAAAGATGCTGGACGATTTTTCTCCTTCAGGAGAGCTTAATGGTTTCGCCATACAGTGGCAGGGGCAGTATCCAGATCTTGTCTCATACCAGTTAAAGGGAAAATTCAAAAATCTGTCCATGAATGCCGCGCCTGCCCGCCCGGCACGAGCAGCAACGGCAACGACACCGGCGCAGGCCGCCATACCGGCCATCCCCGGATTTAGGAATCTGACAGGTAGTATTTCAGCCAGTGAAAAAGGTGGCTCACTGGAGCTGGATGCCGATGCGGCGACGCTGAATCTGCCATCCTATTTTCCGAAATCAGATTGGCATTTTGATGAGTTGAGACTGCTGGCGAACTGGTCGATTGCTAGCCAAGACCAGTTTGTTTTTGTGATTGAAAAAATGGCGTTTTCGCTGGATGGCATTTCAGCCACTCTTTCCGGTCAGCATATCAAGCCTCTTAATGAGGAGGGAGAAAATACGCCTGGCATGATTGATATGACAGCGACAGTAGAAAGTGTGGACATGACGAAAGCCAGAAATTATGTTCCGCTGCAAACAAAAGATGCGTTGCGCACCTGGCTGAGTAAAGCTTTTGAGGAAGGAACCGCCAGTAACATCACGGTTCATCTTAAAGGTGATCTTGTTGACTTTCCGTTTTCCGGGAAGGCAACAACACCGGACAGTGAATTCAGTGTCCGGATGAATGTCAGCGATGTACGCCTGAATTATGCGCCAACGCTGGTTACTCGTGAAGGGAGGCTGATGTGGCAGCCGATAGAAAAGATCAATGGCTGGTTGACCATCAAGGGCGGGGAAATTGTGATTCATGCCGATAATGCCGTGTTGAGTGGAGTAGTTCTTTCGGATGTGAATGTAACCATTCCAGACATGCTGGCGGAGGATGCTTCGTTGAATATTACGGGGAAGGCGAACGGCGAATTGCAGAATTTCATCCGTTTTGTGAATACCTCTCCTGTCAATGATGTTATTGGTGGCCTGACAGAAGAGTCGAAAACGACCGGAAATACTAGTTTACTCCTGAAAATGCAGATGCCGCTTTCCAATATGGCAAATTCAAAGGTGGAAGGAGCGCTTCAGTTTGCCGACAATGACATTATTCTTTTCCCGGATCTTCCTGTTTTGACAACGGTACAGGGAAAGGTACATTTTTCTGACAAGGGCTTTGACCTAGAAGGAATCAGTGCCCAGTTCCTCGGTGGCAATGTCAATATCAGCGGAGGTACTAGGGATGGCCGCTCACAGGTCAGTGCCAGCGGTACGCTGACAGCGGATGGGTTGCGCCGGAATTATCCAAGCGGCGCCATGGGCAAACTGATGGGGCGTCTGTCCGGAAGCATGCCGTATACCCTTTCCATTGTGCAAAGAGGCGGATCACAGGGGGGCGGTTATCCCGATATCGTGGTGGAATCCGGCATGAATGGACTGGGGATTGACCTGCCAGCACCCCTCGGGAAAAAAAGCACGGAAACACGGCAATTACGAGTGACAGCAAATCCGGTTGCATCAACGAAAAAAGTGCGACGGGATGAAATCAGGATTGCTTACGGTTCAGGTGCTGCGGCGCACTATGAACGTCAGAAGGTCGACGGAGTGTGGCAGCTTGTTCGCGGCGGACTTGGTATTAATATGAAGCCGGTTCTGCATCCGGGGGTATCGCTCAACCTGAAAATGCCGTCTCTTGATTTTAATATCTGGCAGGAGTCACTGGCATCGCTGTTTGCCGATGGTGACAAGAATAAAGGTATCGGAAAAGGGGGCGCAGACATTGGAAAATATGTTGAGCCACAACAATTTCACATTCAGGTTGATGAGCTGACCGCAATGGAGTTCAGGCTTTCTAGAGCAGCGATTACCGGCATTCGTCAGCCCGGACGCTGGCAGGCTGATGTGGATTCCGGTGAAATGAAAGGCAGGCTGATATGGACAGAACCGTCCAGAAAGCAGACTGCCGGCAAATTGACAGGGCGCTTTACCTCTCTTGCTATACCACGGACAAGCCCGGAAAAAATCGAGGATGTTGTCAAGCGTGACCAGGTACACGAGATGCCGGCTATTGACCTGACGGTTGATAATTTCACGCTTTTTGATATCAGGCTGGGGCACCTTGAACTGGTTGCCAGCAATCAGCGGGGAGAAAAAGGTCGGGAGTGGCAGATCAATCGCTTGAGTGTATCAAATCCGGATGGTCGGCTGCAATCGAGTGGCAATTGGGTTATCGAAAAGTCGGGTGCACAGCGCACCCGGATGAATTATGATCTGGATATCCATAATGCGGGTCGGCTGCTGGGCCGTCTTGGCTATAAGGGTATACTTAGTGACGGAAAAGGTAAAATGCATGGAGATATCAGCTGGTTTGGACTGCCTTATTCACTGGATATCCAGAGCCTCTCGGGGAAAATGGAGTTGAATGTCGGAAAAGGGCAGTTTCTCAAGGTTGAGCCCGGTATAGCAAAATTGCTGGGTGTATTGAGTATGCAGTCATTGCCAAGACGCCTGACGCTGGATTTCAGGGATGTTTTTTCTGATGGTTTTGCCTTTGATGAAATAACCGCCAGGACAGATATTGCTAATGGAGTAGCCAAAACCGAGAATCTGACCATGAAAGGCGTGCAGGCAACCGTACTGATGAATGGCAGCGTGGATATTGCCAATGAAACGCAAAACTTGCATGTGGCGGTTTTGCCGGAAATTAATGCGGGTGCGGCATCAATCGTTTACAGCCTGATTAATCCGGCAGTTGGTGTTGGCACATTTCTTGCCCAGTTGTTTTTGAAAGAACCGCTGTCAAGAGCCTTTACATATGAATACCAGATAACCGGTTCATGGGCAGAACCGAATATTCAAAAAGTGGAAAGAAAAAACAGCCGAACCGGAAAATCGAGTGATACCGCAAACCCAGTAAGCCAGGATGAAATATGACAAAAGTAGCTGCGATACAAATGGTCTCCACGCCGGAGGTTGCTGAAAATATGGAATCAGCAGGAAGGTTGATTGCCGATGCTGCCCGGCAAGGAGCTAAGCTGGTTCTGCTTCCGGAATACTGGCCTAGTATTGGTAGAACTGACAGGGAAAAGCTAGCTCAGGCAGAAGAGCCGGGTGTCGGGCCGATACAGGAATTCATGTCAGCCACAGCTCAGGAACATGGCATCTGGTTGGTTGGGGGAACCCTTTCGCTTGTTGCGCCAGTTGAAAACAAGGTGTTGAATACGACACTTGTTTATGATCCACAGGGAAAGGTGGTTTCCCGCTATGACAAAATCCATCTTTTCAGTTTTGCGTCCAGTAAGGAAGCCTATGATGAGTCAGCATATATCTACGGGGGAACGGATGTCGTTTCATTGGAGGCGCCTTTTGGCCGGGTTGGGCTGACAGTCTGTTACGACCTGCGTTTTCCCGAACTTTTCAGAGCCTTTGGTGAATGTGCCCTGATCGTTGTACCCGCCGCATTTACCTACACGACAGGCAAGGTGCACTGGGAGATTCTTCTCAAGGCGCGGGCGATTGAAAACCAGTGTTATATCCTAGCTGCGGCACAGGGGGGGCGCCATCAGACGGGGCGTCGCACTTGGGGGCAGACAATGCTGATTGACCCATGGGGTGAAGTCAAGGCCGAATTGATGGAAGGAGAGGGTGTTGTGCTTGGGGAAATCGAACAGGATGTGCTGGCTTCCATTCGCGAAAAGTTGCCGGCGCTGAAGCACAGACGCCTGTGACAGACCGGAAGCGCTTCTACAAGGTGCGTTTTCATTGTAGAGGGCGGTAAGCGGAGCTCGCCATAATCCTCTACAATCAGTTTGAACAACAGATTATTACCGGACTTTTCATGCAGACAGCAAACAGGGAAAAACAGAATCTGGCAATAGCCCGCAGTATCCTCCTGACGCCAAATGGTCTTGATGATGCCCGATTGATCGAAACGCTTGGCACCATTTTTACCCATCAGGTCGATTATGCCGACCTGTATTTCCAGTTTACAAAAAACGAAAGCTGGAGCTTGGATGAAGGCATCGTCAAAACAGGCAGTTTTTCTATTGATCAAGGCGTGGGTGTACGAGCGGTTTCCGGTGACAGGACCGCGTTTTCCTATTCGGACGAGATTTCGCTGCCGGCGCTGCTGTCTGCATCAGAAACAACCCGCACTATTGCGCGACAGGGCGCGGGCCAGATTCGGGTGGCATCTTCAGTTCGGCCGGTAAACTCGCATGACCTGTATTTGCAGGCCGATCCGCTGCAATCAATCAGTGCGGCAGAAAAGGTGGCGATTCTGGAAAAGATCGACCGTCAGGCACGGGCGGCAGACCCGCGTATTGTTCAGGTGATGGCCGGTCTGGCTGGGGAATATGATGTGGTACTGGTTGTTCGCAGTGATGGTGCGCTGGCAGCTGACATCCGGCCACTAGTCCGGTTGTCTGTCACTGTGATCGCCGAACAGGACGGTCGTCGTGAAATGGGCAGCAGTGGTGGTGGTGGCCGTTATGATTATGGCTATTTTTCGGATGCCATGATTAGCAGATATGTTGGTGAGGCGGTGCATGCAGCACTGGTGAATCTGGATGCGCGCCCGGCACCGGCCGGTACCATGACGGTTGTAGTAGGGCCGGGCTGGCCCGGCGTATTGCTTCATGAGGCGGTTGGGCACGGTCTGGAAGGAGATTTTAATCGCAAGGGTTCCAGCACCTTCTCGGGCAGGTTGGGGGAGCAGGTTGCAGCAAGAGGGATTACGGTAGTGGATGACGGCACGATTACTGACCGTCGCGGGTCACTGAATGTGGATGACGAGGGAACCCCCACACAGCATACTGTGCTCATCGAAGACGGTATGCTGAAAAGTTATCTTCAGGATATCATGAATGCCCGTCTGATGAAGATGTCGCTAACAGGCAATGCCCGGCGGGAATCCTATGCAAATCTTCCCATGCCGCGCATGACCAATACCCTGATGTTGGGCGGTGATCGTGATCCGCGTGAAATCATCGAATCGGTTAAACAGGGTATTTATGCTGTCAATTTCGGTGGCGGGCAGGTTGATATTACGAACGGGAAATTCGTCTTTTCTGCCAGTGAGGCGTATCTGGTGGAAAACGGAAAAATCGTTCATCCGGTCAAGGGAGCAACCCTGATCGGCAATGGCCCGGATATTTTGCGCCGGGTATCCATGGTCGGTAATGACATGTCTCTGGATGCCGGGGTCGGTGTATGCGGAAAGGAAGGGCAAAGTGTGCCGGTAGGTGTTGGGCAGCCAACGCTCAGAATTGAGGATGTGACGGTTGGTGGAACCGGTTAGTTGCTGGAAAACAACATGATGTCCCGACATATTTTTTAAAATGCGTTATACTGTCAAAAAAATTCATTTAACTGCAAACAGAAATGCTGAATACCGTTCGTTTTTTCTTTTTTTACTTTAGCTATTCCGGCCCAGTGGCGGTGGAAGAGCGGTTGTCAGCCAGATAAAAGAGCAAACCGATTTTCAGCAAACCGCCATCACGGCGGTTTTTTGTTTTTGACTTTACGAGACTGAAAAAAATGATACAACGCACTGATGATCTCAGAATTCTCGCCATGAAAGAGTTGACTCCTCCTTCTCATCTGATTCGCGAGTTTCCCTGCACCGGCAAGGTTGCTGATACCGTGGCTAACAGCAGAACGGCCCTTCACCGTATTCTTCATGGGAAGGACGATCGCCTGATGGTTGTGGTCGGCCCCTGCTCCATTCACGATCCGAGCGCGGCACTGGAATATGCCTATCGCCTGCGAGAAGTTCGTGAGCGGCTGGGTAATGAACTTGAAATTGTGATGCGGGTTTATTTTGAAAAACCCCGCACGACAGTGGGCTGGAAAGGGATGATCAATGATCCGCACATGGATAATAGCTTTCAGATTAATGAAGGTCTGCATATGGCAAGGGAACTGCTCCTGAACATTAATGATCTGGGTATGCCTGCAGCAACGGAATTCCTTGACATGATCAGCCCGCAGTATGTTGCTGACATGATTAGTTGGGGAGCCATTGGCGCTCGGACAACAGAGTCACAGGTTCATCGTGAACTGTCATCTGGCCTTTCCTGTCCAGTTGGTTTCAAGAATGGAACGGACGGGAATGTAAAAATTGCAATTGATGCAATCAAGGCAGCATCACATCCTCACCATTTTCTGTCCGTGACCAAGGGCGGTCATACGGCGATTTTTGCCACGGGCGGAAATGAAGATTGCCATATCATCCTGCGTGGTGGCAAACGGCCAAACTATGACAAGAGAAGCGTCGATGCTGCGTGCCGGGAGGTGGCAGAAGCAGGCCTACCACCCCGGATTATGATTGATGTGTCGCATGGTAACAGCTCCAAAAAGGCGGAAAACCAAGTGCCAGTCTGTGCCACCATTGGCAGGAATATTGCTGCAGGCGAGATGCGGGTTATTGGTGTCATGATAGAGTCCAATCTGATTGCCGGGCGGCAGGACATGGTGCCAGGGCAGCCGTTGACATACGGACAGTCGGTGACCGATGCCTGCATTGGCTGGGAAGACAGTGTGATGGTGCTGGAGAAGCTGGCCGAAGCTACAAAAAAACGGCAGGACAAAATTCGCAGCAGCAGCGACTGATTGCTGAAAAAAAACCATGAAGAATGCGATAGATGGATGTTTATCGTATTCTTGACGTGGCTTCTATCCGATCAAGAATAGCGCGAACGGCAAGGTCAATGCCCTTCCCCTGATTGTAGTCGGCAACGGTAAAGAGCGTTGCACGCCCTTCTTCAACCAGCTTTTCAGCATGTTCTTTCGAGCCGGTTTTCTCCGGCTGGTATACGGCAATGGCGTGTCCGCCCTGTTCCTTGACCAGACGCATGCAGGGGATATCGGTTTCACCATCACCGATAAAAATCATGTTTTCGAAGGGAACCGGTCGTTCTTCTGTTGGCACGAATTTGTTGATGACTGAATTGTCATGAACATCCAGACTGCCTTTGTTTATCCGGAAAAGGTACTGTGTCTTAGTGGTGTAGTTCACTGCAAGTGCCGGCCAGCAGGCAACCCCGTTATGGTCAAACATGAATGCGGAGGCATAGACCTTTTTGAATTCCGGGTGAATCGGTGTGGCCTCAATCATTTCCCGTATGCCGGAGGAAATGATGAAATGCTCCAGTCGTATGCCCTTGCTTTGCGCATAGATATTGATGCGGGAAAACCAGTCTGCCACGCCCGGAAACAGTCTGATCTGCTCGCCAAAATCGTGAAAATCCGATTTTCTGACGGCAATGCCCCGGACGTTTGCTTCGCGTATCATGAGCCACATATAGGCGAGGATGGTGTCCATCTGGTTTGCTTCTGCAAGTACACGGGCCTTTTCCCAGAAGTCTTTCGGGGAAACGTCCAGTTTCGGAATGAAATCGTATTCCTGCATGTTGCCGGGCGATAGCGTGCCGTCAAAGTCGTACGCTATCGCAACGGAAATGGCTTGCTCAGACATGCCTTTCTCCTGCTTTTTCGGGTAACCGGTTTGCTACCTGCATAGATATTATCAGTCGCGGAAATTGTTGAATTCCAGTGGCAGGTCCGTTACTTCTTTTTTCAGCATGGCGATGGCCGATTGCAGGTCATCCCTTTTTGCGCCATTGATGCGCACAGCATCACCCTGAATGCTGGCTTGCACTTTGAGTTTACTGTCTTTTACCAGGCGGACGATTTTCTTTGCCGCATCAGTTTCAATGCCATTACGAATTTTGATGACCTGCTTGACTTTGTCACCGCTCATTTTCTCGATTTTTCCCTCATCCAGAAAACGAACATCCACATTGCGCTTGGTCATTCTGCCAGTCAATACGTCCTTTAGCTGGTTAAGCTGGAATTCCGAATCAGCAAAAGCGGTGAGGTCGCGGTCTTTCTGCTCCACCCTCGCGTCACTGCCCTTGAAATCAAAGCGAGTGGAAACTTCCTTGTTTGTCTGCTCAATAGCATTTCTGACTTCAACCATATTGGCTTCGGATACAACATCAAATGATGGCATGCTTCTCCTTTCGCATGTGTGAGGGATTGATGAAAAAACAATCTATCATTGTATAAAACAAAATGGCATTCGGCTACCCAGCCTAGGGGATTGCTTCTATAATCCTTGTACTATGAGCGTATCTCTTCCCTTACAGACCGGTTTTTCTCTGCATGCCCTAAATACGTTCGGCATTGATGTTAAAACCCGGTACTATCTGGCGGTCCGCTCGGCTGATGAACTGCAGGCGGTATTTGCTGATGAGGCATTACTTTCCCTGCCGCGACTGATGCTAGGCGGGGGCAGTAATGTGCTCTTTCTCGCGGATTTTCCAGGGCTTGTTCTGCATATGTGTTCAAAGGGCATGAAAAAGTCAGGCGAAGATGAAAATCATGTCTATATCACGGCGGCGGCTGGTGAGAAATGGCATGAATTTGTGATGTGGTCGCTGGAAAACGGATGGGGTGGTCTTGAAAATCTTTCGCTGGTGCCAGGAACAGTTGGCGCAGCCCCGGTCCAGAATATCGGTGCTTATGGGGCTGAGTTGAAAGACTGTTTTCATTCGTTGCGAGCGTTTGATTTTCAGCGGGGAGAGGTCCGGGTGTTTGAAAGGGCTGATTGTCATTTTGGTTATCGGGAAAGCATTTTCAGGCAGGAAAAGGACAATCGTTATGTCATTCTTGATGTCACTTTCGCTCTGCCAAAACAATGGAAAGCCAATCTTTCCTATCCGGAGGTCGCCAATACGTTGTCTGCCGCCGGGAATCTGACGCCTTCGCCGATGGATGTCAGTCGCACCATTACGGGTATCCGGCAGCGCAAATTACCGGATACGGCAGTGATGGGTAATGCTGGCAGTTTTTTTAAAAACCCAACGGTATCCCAGGCAACATATGACGATCTGAAACGGCGTCATCCGCATGTGCCCGGTTATTTGCAGCCGGATGGCCACTACCGTATTGCGGCTGGCTGGCTGATTGACCAATGTGGATGGAAGGGAAAAACCAGTGGGCGAGCCGGTGTATGCGAAACCCAGGCGCTTGTGCTGGTGAATCGCGGACAGGCGACGGGAGAGGATGTTGTCAGGTTGTCACAGGCGATTCAGCAGGATGTCAAACGCTGTTTCGATTTGTGGCTGGAGCCGGAGCCGGTTTTTGTCTGACCGGTATCGTCATTCAGTCTTCGCCTGAGCGAGAAAGGCCCCCAGTTTTCCCGTTGTCAGTATGTCATTAGGAATGATACCTTTTTCGGTAATGAGCGCGGTAACCAGTTCTGCTGGTGTGACATCAAAGGCTGGGTTGCGGATGGAAACGCCCTCTGGAGCCCAGATACAATCACCAAATCCCTTTACTTCGCTGATATCGCGCTCCTCGATCGGAATCGCCTCACCCGTTTGAAGCGTAAGATCGATGGTGGAAAGCGGGCAGGCGACATAAAAGGGAATATGGTGCCGCTTTGCCAGAACGGCAATCATATAGGTGCCGATTTTATTGGCAACATCCCCGTTGGCGGCAACCCGGTCTGTTCCAACAACAATGGCATCAATTTCACCGGCCTGCATCATGTAGCCAGCCATATTGTCTGTAATGAGCGTAACGGGGATGCTTTCCTGTACCATTTCCCAGGCTGTCAGCCGTGCGCCTTGCAGAAAAGGGCGGGTTTCATTGGCGATGACTGACAGACGTTTTCCTGCTGCTACTGCCGAGCGAAATACACCGAGGGCGGTTCCGTGCCCGGCTGTGGCCAGTGCGCCAGCATTGCAGTGTGTCATGACGCGGGCACCGTCAGACAAAAGTGTGGCACCAAAGGCTCCCATTGCCTGATTGATGCGAATGTCCTCCTGATGGATTTCATGTGCTTTGGCAAGTAGTTCTTCTGCCGTTTGTGACGGGGGCAGGTGCACCAGCGATCTTCTGTGCGTCTGCATTCGGTCAAGCGCCCAGAAAAGATTAACAGCTGTCGGGCGGCTTTTTGCCAGAAGGTCAAAGGCCCTGTCTAGCTGCTTTTGAAACCGATTCGGAGGCATCTCTTTTATTTGCAGTGCCTCTAGTGCGATGCCAAAGGCGGCAGCAATACCAATGGCCGGTGCTCCCCGTATGACCATGCTCCTGATGGCACTGGCAACCGATGCTGCATCGTACGCCTGTATATATTTTATTTGTGCAGGCAGAATTCGCTGGTCGATCATTTCTATTGCGCCATTTTCCCAGCGTAGTGTTTCAACAGCATGGGCGGAAATCGTGGTCATTTATTCTCCCTCAAATTCACACAGAGTAAAGACAGAATAGCCGCTTTCCCTGAGTTTTCTGTTTCCACCCAGATCAGGGAGATCAACAAGAAAGGCGGCTTCATGAATTTTGGCCTTGCTTTGCTCAATGAGGCGGATAGCAGCGATGGCCGTTCCGCCGGTTGCCAGCAGATCATCAACCAGCAGTATTTTTTCTCCCGGAAGAATGGCATCGTCATGTACCTCGATCCGGTCTGCGCCGTACTCCAGCTCATAGTCCTGGCCGATGGTTTTCCCCGGCAGTTTACCTTTTTTCCGAATAGGGACAAGACCGCATCCAAGGGTGTAAGCCAGTGGTGCGCCAACAAGAAACCCTCGTGATTCAATGACAGCAATTTTGTCGATATCAGCGCCGGAATATCGCGCGACAAGTTCGTCAATGGCTTTGCACAGGCCTTGGGGATTTAAAAGGAGGGTGGTTATGTCACGAAACTGAACCCCCTTTTTGGGATGATCTGCAATGGTGCGGATGTAAGAGCTGATCGACATGATGAATCTTTCTTCTCGAGTCAGGGTGATTGCCACTGACCGTAGTTTTTAAATTGACTGAATACGTCCTGCATTTGTTCTTCTGAAAGCAGGCGCGGTTCTTCAATCTGAAGAATGCGCCAATATTGCTCGCATAATGCTTCAACTTCGATGGCAACAGACAGGGCATGCCTTAAATCCCTGCCAGTGGCAATCATGCCGTGATGCGCCAGCAGGCAGGCCCGGCGATTCTGCATGGCTTTGGCAGCGAAATCGGAGAGGGCCTGGGTGCCAAAGAGGGCGTAGGGTGCACAGCGAATGGAGTCGCCGCCGGCAACGGCAATCATGTAATGAAATGCCGGGATGTCCCGATGCAGACATGCCATTGTGGTTGCAAAGGGAGAGTGGACATGAATAACCGCAGCAGCATCCGGGTGGTGACGGAGGATGTCACGGTGAAGCCGCCATTCGGTACTGGGTCTGGCAGTGCCTTCATATTCTCCGGAAAAAGGCATTTTCACCATGGCGGTCGCTGACATTTCTTCTGGAGGCATGCCGCTGGGTGTAATCAGAAACGCTTCCTTCTCCTCTGGAAGCCGGATGCTGGCATTGCCGGTTGTTCCCCGATTCAGCCCGTTTCTTGCCAGTTGCCTAACCGTCAGAAGTAGGGCTTCGCGCAGGGTGTTTTCGTCACTGGCAGGTGTTTCGCCACTCATTTTTTCAGTACCCTTCCTGCAACCGCATCCAGTTTTTCCATCAATTGAGGATCCCTTGCCTCCGGTGCCGTGATAAGGGCATGTTCCAGAGAAAAACGGCAGGAGCAGGAAGGTGATGAGGTGTCTCCGCCAAGGATGGGAATGCTTTGCTGTACCAGTGTTTTCGCCTTTTCAGCGTTGCCGTTTAAGGTCTGGATGATCTGGCTGACAGAAACATTGTCATGCTCGGGGTGCCAGCAGTCATAGTCCGTGACCATGGCAATGCTGGTGTAGCACATCTCGGCCTCACGGGCGAGCCGGGCTTCTGGCATATTGGTCATGCCGATCACATCACAATTCCAACTGCGATAAAGTTCGGATTCAGCCCTAGTGGAAAACTGCGGCCCTTCCATGGCGAGATAGGTGCCACCGGATATGATGTTGATGCCGGATTTTCCGACAGTATCATGAATCAGCCTGTTCATGCGCAGGCAGGTCGGGTGCGCCATAGAAACATGGGCAACGCAGCCGGATTCAAAAAAGGAATTGCTTCGGCTGTGTGTCCGGTCAATATACTGGTCAACCAGCACAAATATGCCTGGATTCAGGTGTTCTTTCAGGGAGCCTACCGCACTGACAGAAATGATCTGGGTTACCCCGGCTCGTTTCAGAGCGTCGATGTTGGCGCGATAGTTGATCTGGGAGGGCGAATAGCGATGTCCGCGTCCATGACGGGGCAAAAAAACGAGCGGATGGCCATTGAGCTTCCCGAAAAGCAGTTTATCGGAGGGAGGGCCGAAAGGGGAAGTTATTTTTTCCCAATGGGTATCGGTAAGGCCCGGTATGTCATAAAGTCCGCTGCCGCCGATAATGCCTGTTATGTTCATCCCCGTTCTCCATGCTTGTTCATCAGATCATTATCCGGTTGCATGGTGTTTTTCGCAAGGCGCGTAAAGGGTTTTGTGCATAAAAAAGCGGCACCGGAATTCTTCGGTGCCGCAGTCAGTAACGGATGTTTGCGATTATTTGCCGCGCGCTTCTTGCAGACGGGCGGCAATACGCATGCGCAGGGCATTGAGCTTGATGAACCCTCCTGCGTCTTTCTGGTCGTAGGCACCAGCATCATCCTCAAAGGTTGCGATGGTTGAATCAAACAGGGAATCTGCAGAATCACGTCCTGTCACAATAACATTGCCCTTGTACAGTTTCAGGCTGACCGTGCCATTGACATTCTCCTGGGTATGATCAATCAGTGTCTGGAGAGCAAGCCGTTCCGGAGACCACCAATAGCCGTTATAGATCATGGAGGCATAGCGCGGCATCAGGTCATCTTTCAGATGGGCGACTTCACGGTCAAGGGTGATGGATTCAATGGCGCGATGGGCCGGTAGCAGGATGGTGCCACCCGGTGTTTCGTAGCAGCCACGGGATTTCATGCCGACATAACGGTTTTCTACCAGATCAAGGCGGCCAATGCCATGTTTGCCGCCAAGGCGATTGAGTTCGGCCAACAACACAGCCGGTGACATTTTTTTGCCATTGAGAGAGACCGGGTCACCCTTTTCAAAATCGATCTGAATATGTTCTGCCTGATCCGGTGCGGCCTCTGGACTGACCGTCCAGCGCCACATGGATTCTTCTGCTTCTGCATTCGGATCCTCCAGATGACGGCCCTCATAGCTGATGTGCAGCAGGTTGGCATCCATGGAATAAGGTGCGCCGCCCCCACGGTGTTTCATGTCAATTTCGATGCCGGCATCTTCAGCGTAAGCCAGCAGTTTTTCCCGGGAAAGCAGATCCCATTCACGCCAGGGAGCAATGACTCTGACACCGGGCATCAGCGCGTAGGCACCCAGCTCGAAGCGAACCTGGTCGTTGCCTTTTCCTGTCGCACCGTGGGAAATGGCATCAGCCCCTGTCTGTCTGGCGATTTCAACGAGGCGCTTGGCAATCAGTGGACGTGCAATGCTGGTGCCGAGAAGGTATTCTCCCTCGTAGATGGTGTTCGCACGAAACATCGGAAAAACAAAATCCCGAATGAATTCTTCCCGCAGGTCGTCAATGAAAATGTTTTCCGGCTTGATGCCGAATTTCAGTGCCTTCTGACGCGCCGGATCCAGTTCTTCACCCTGGCCCAAGTCTGCAGTAAAGGTAATGACTTCACACTGGTAGGTATCTTGCAGCCATTTCAGGATAACGGAGGTATCCAGACCGCCGGAATAGGCCAGAACCACTTTTTTTACGTCACTCATGTCTTGCTTTCACTTGTCTCGGTTTGAAAAGACCGGTCAGGATGATACGAGGAAACATGCAGTCATCATGACGGTATGCTCAGCATTTTATGCTTATTCGGGGTAAACGGGAATACAGGTAATCAGACCTTTCCCAAAACGAGGTATTCCAGGAGTGCTTTTTGCATGTGCAACCTGTTTTCCGCCTCATCCCATACAACAGATTGGGGACCATCGATTACATCCGAAGAGACCTCTTCTCCCCGATGTGCCGGCAGACAGTGCATGAAAAGGGCATCAGGTTTCGCCCGGCTCATTTTCACCGCATCGACACACCAGCCATCAAATGCTTTCAGGCGTTCGGCGTTTTCTTCCTCAAACCCCATGCTGGTCCATACATCTGTCGTGACCAGATGGGCTCCTTCACAGGCTTTTGCCGGATCATCAAACAGGGTGAAGTAATCATGATCGGGTGAGACCAGATCGTAGTTGATGTCGTATCCTTTTGGCGTGGAAACATTGACGTGGAAGCCAAAAATGCGGGCAGCCTGCAGCCAGGAATACAGCATGTTGTTGGCATCGCCAATCCAGGCGACCGTTTTTCCGCGGATAACCTGGCGATGTTCGATAAAGGTAAAGACATCGGCCAGTACCTGACAGGGATGATGTTCATTTGTCAGCCCGTTGATGACCGGAACACGGGAATGTGCGGCAAAGCGCTCAATGATCTCGTGTCCGAAGGTCCGGATCATGATGACATCACACATTCTGGACATGACCTGCGCTGCATCCTCAATGGGTTCGCCGCGTCCAAGCTGGCTGTCCCGGGTGTTCAGGTAGATCGCCGTGCCGCCAAGCTGCGCCATGCCTCCCTCAAAGGAAAGACGGGTTCGGGTTGAACTTTTCTCGAATACCATGACCAGAGTGCGATCCAGCAGCGGATGGTAGGTTTCATAATTTTTAAAACGGCTTTTGATGATGCGTGCACGCTCAATCAGGTACTCGTATTCAGCTAGGGAGAAATCAGAAAATTGCAAATAGTGTTTGATTGTCATAGATGACATGCGGGCCGGAAAATACAGGCGCCGAAGTAATTAAATTGCTGATTATATTAGATTTGTTCATATTACAGCAATGCTGTTGCCGGTGCTGTGGCGATGAAATATTTTTTTGCAATGAGTCAGAAAGGCGCTGTTAGTATACTTTCTGTGAGGTTTCGTGAAGCAGTTGCGCATATAGACGGTGTCGCATGGGCGATATTTCCGCCGCCTGCCTGGCGTTCAGTATGGCGCAATCGGGCTCGGCCAGATGACGGCAATTGTGAAACCGGCAGTGTCCAAGAAAGGGGCGAAATTCCCGGAATGCCTGCTCCAGAGCTTCCTTTTCGAGATGATACAGGCCGAATTCCTGAAATCCGGGGGAGTCAATCAGGGCCGAGTATTCATCCATCCGGTAAAGACGCGTGAAGGTCGTGGTGTGTTTGCCTGAATCCAGTGCAGCAGAAATTTCACGGGTAGCAATATCCACGCCAGGGATCAGGATGTTGATAATGGATGATTTGCCCATGCCGGATTGTCCGATCAGAATGGTGGTCTGGTTTTCTGTCAGTGGCATCAGTGTCTGGCGGGTGGTTTCGGGTTCCCCTGTTGCGGAGACTTCATGAATAGGGTAGCCGATGGAAGCGTACAGTTGCAGGCGTTCACGCGCTTTTGGCAGTGCCTGGGCAATATCGGTTTTGTTCAGGATCAGGTACACATCGATTCCCGCCGCTTCTGCAGCCACCAGTGCACGAGAAATCAGGTCATCGGAAAAGCCAGGTTCTGTTGCAACGACAACAAAGAGCCGGGTGACATTGGCTGCAAGCAGTTTGGATTTGTACTGATCCGATCGAAAAAGCAGGGTCTGACGGTCATCGATGGATTCAATGACGGCCTGCCCTTTTGCTACGGACGCGATCATGACCTGATCGCCAACCGCAACATTGCTTTTTTTCCCTCGCGTCACGCTTTGTATGAGCTCGCCATCCTGTTCTGCCAGGTAGTGACGTCCGTGAGCGGCAATGATCAGTGCTTTTTCAAGAGGTCGGGTCATGTCTTGCCAAGTAACCTGTCTATACGAATGCTGGCGGGCGGATGTGAGTCATAAAAGGCAGAATACAATGGATCAGGGGTCAGCGTCGAGGCATTGTCTTCATACATGCGGACGAGCGCAGATGCCAGTTCTCCTGCATTGGCATGTTGTGAGGCAAAGGCATCGGCTTCAAATTCATGTTTGCGGGAGCCAATGGAGAGCAGTGGTGAAAAAAAGAAAGTAAATAACGGCAGAGTCAGGGCAAAAAGTAGAAGTGCCACGGCATCATTGCCTGCTGTCAGGGAAGGGCTGACACCCAGCCCGAGGTAAAACCATTCCTGCGTTTTCAGGTAGCCCAGAAGGGCGAGAAAACCAAAAGAAATGACGCCCATGAGGGAGATGCGTTTGATAATGTGTTTCAGTCGGAAATGCCCCAGTTCATGCGCAAGAACCGCTTCGACTTCAGGTGCAGAAAGGCGGGAAATCAGCGTATCGTAAAAAACAATGCGTTTGGCAGCCCCAAATCCTGTGAAATAAGCATTGCCGTGTGAGCTGCGTTTTGATCCATCCATGACAAAAAGCCCGTTTGAGGTGAAGCCGGTTCGCTTTAAAAGGTCTTCAATGCGGGTACGCAGGTCACTGTCCTGCAATGGTGTGAATTTGTTGAAAAGAGGGGCAATCAGGGTTGGATATAAAACCATCATCAGCAGTTGAAAAATATTCCAGAAAATCCAAGCATATACCCACCACCAGTCTCCAGCATTTGCCATGAGAGTCAGTGCCAGCCATGCCAGTGGCAGTCCGATGACGATGCTCATGAAGCTGCTTTTCAGCAGGTCGGTGAAAAAAAGCGTGGGTGACATGTTGTTGAAGCCAAATTTTTCTTCAATGACAAACTGGCTGTAATAATCAAAGGGCAGGTCAATCAGGCCGGAAACAAGGGCAAAAGCGATCAGAATACCAAGCTGGTACAGCATGGATGATCCCATTAATCCCAAAATTTGCTCAGCCAGCCATGCTAACCCGCCCACAAGCGTAAAGCACAAAAGAACAAGCGCATCAACAAACATCATGAAGATGCCAAAGCGCTGTTTTGTCCGGTTGTAAGCAGCTGCTTTCTGGTGCGAGGAAAGCGAAATGGCGGCCGCAAATCGTGGCGGAACATGATCCTTGTGTGCGGTAATATGCCGTATCTGCCGCAAGGACAGCCAAAGTCTGGCGGATAACGTTGCGACAAGAAAAAAAACAAAAATCAGCGTAAAAGCATGTGATGTCATTTTGACCTTGTGAGAAAATGCACAAATTAAGCCTACAAGGATCAAATTATGTCACAAGCAGAAGATTTGCACTCTGGATCAGATCAGGTTTCAGTTGTGCCGTCGCATCCGAATGAATTCAACCTCGTCTGGGTGGATATGGAAATGACAGGTCTAGACCCGGATGCCGATGCCATTATCGAGATTGCCGTTGTTGTGACCGATTCCGAACTCAATGTTCTGGCAGAAGGCCCTGTTCTTGCCATTCACCAGCCGGATTCTGTTCTGGACAAAATGGACGCGTGGAACAAGGGAACGCATGGCCGTTCTGGCCTGACGGAACGGGTCAGGGCATCGACCGTAACGGAAGGTGCCGCAGAAGAGGTTATCATGGATTTTCTGAAGCCGTATGTGCCTAAAGGCAAGTCCCCCATGTGTGGCAATACGATTTGTCAGGATCGGCGTTTCATGGTGCGGGGGATGCCACGCCTGGAAGCTTATTTCCATTACCGGAACCTGGATGTTTCAACACTGAAGGAACTGTGCCGTCGCTGGAAACCGGAACTTGCCGCCAGCTTCAAGAAGCACCAGAAGCATACGGCGCTCGCAGATATTCTGGAATCCATTGAGGAATTGCGCTACTACCGTGAGCATTTCATCAACATCTGATTTTCCATTGACAGCGGAAACGGTGGAACAACACTGGCTTCCGTTATTCCTTATGGAGGGGAACGGGATCTTTTTGACGGTCATCCAGAAATGGCCTGAGAATTTCAAGTGTCCGATCTGTTGCGCCCTTTTGCCGGAAGGCGAATTGTCGTGCGTTTTCTCCCATAAGATGGCATTTTTTCCGGTTATTGAGAAGCTCCCCGGCTTTTTTCATAAGCTCGTGTGCGGAATGAATGCGGATGGCGGCATCGTTCGTAACCGCATCTTCGGTAATGGCTTCGAAATTGAACGTATGCGGGCCGACAAGAACCGGTATGCCCAGTGCGCAGGCTTCAATCAGGTTCTGTCCTCCAAGCGGTTCCAGGCTGCCGCCGATGAATGCCACATCAGACGTGGCATAGTAAGCAAACATCTCTCCCATGGAGTCACCAAGAAGAACCTGTGTGTCAGTTGAAATCGGTTGTATCGGTTTGAGATCAGCATGCAGTGCCGAGCGACGGACAAAAGAAAGCTTTCTTGCCGAGAGCATGTTTGCCACATCATTGAATCGTTGCGGATGACGGGGAACCATGAGCAGTAGCGTGTCGGGAGGTGTCAGGTTGGCGAGGGCATCCAGCAGCAGCACCTCTTCGCCATCACGCGTACTGGCGCATATCAGTACAGGGCGATTGCCGATCATTTGCCGGAGCCGTTCTCCTTTTTCAAGTGCATCTTTTGGGGGGGCTGTATCAAATTTGACGCTGCCGACCACCGCAACATAACGGGAACCGAATTCTTTCAGGCGCTGGGCATCGGTTTCGGTTTGTGCAGCGACACAGCTGATGCCATCAGCGGCTTCCTGTATGAGGGAGGGCAGGCGCTTCCCCTTTTTGAGTGAACGTTCAGATAAACGGGCATTAACCAGCGCAACAGGAATTCCATGTGCCCGGCATTGTGCAATCAGGTTGGGCCAGATTTCGGTTTCCATGAGTATGCAGATGACCGGATGAAAGTGTTTGACAAGGCGTTGCATCATGAGGCCGGTGTCGTAGGGGAGATAAGCCTGTAGGATTCGGGGATTGTTTCCGAACAGCGTTTTTCCGGTTGCGCGTCCTGTCGGAGTCATGCAGGTCAAAAGAATATCTTTTTCAGGCCAGGCGGCAAGCAGGGCTTGTACCAGTGGTTCTGCTGCCCGGGTTTCCCCAACGGAAACGGCGTGTACCCAGATGTAGCCGGGAAAAAGCGGGAGGGGAGGGTAGAAGCCCAGACGTTCGGCAATGTGCATGCGGTAACCGGGTTCCTTTTTCCCCCTCCACCATAAACGGAAGAGGGCAAAGGGAAGAATCAGCCACCAGACAAGAGAGTACAGGGTTCGCATGACGCGCTTTACATGAATTTTCTGACCAGACGGTATTATCCATGAAATAGTGGCTGATGCGTACCAGAAGCTGGATTATCTTGTATTGGCAAAGGGTGTGTGTGACGCATAATGGTTTGATTTGATGTAAAATATCAAGAGAGTCAGTTTCTTTTTGGCAATAACTCCGGATTGTGGAATTGCGTATTGAAAAATCAGTAGAATGCTCCATATCAAGCAGGCGGACAGTAATGCCAGTGAATGATGAAATTACGAATTGCAACCTACAATATCCATAAGGGCGTCTCATCTGTAGGCGGTCTTCCGCGCGTCCATGATTTGAAAAAATCCATGTCGCTTCTGGCTGCGGATGTTCTTTTTCTTCAGGAAGTGCAGGGGCGGCATGATTGGCTTGCGCTTAGCCAGTCTGCACAGTGGCCGGAGGAGGCGCAGCATGAATTTCTTGCCGGACGGCACCATCATTCTGCCTATGGCAAAAATGCGGTATACAACCACGGGCATCATGGTAATGCGCTTCTAAGTGCTTATCCGATTCTGTCGCAGAATAATCATGATATTTCCGACCATGCGCTGGAATCTCGCGGGCTTTTGCACTGTGTGCTTCAGACCCCACAAACCAGGGTGCATTGTTATGTGGTTCACCTTGGTCTTCTGGAAGGAAGCCGTCGCCGCCAGACGCAGATGTTGATTGACAATGTGAGTCGTTCTGCGCCAGAGAGCGAGCCGATTATTATTGCGGGGGACTTCAATGACTGGGGTAATCAGCTCTCGGATGATATTCGGGAAGCGCTGGGCGTCAGGGAAGTTTTTGACAGCAGGCCGACCAGATCGGGAATCGGCTCATGCATCAGAAAACTGACCGGAAGAACACCGAAGCCACAGCCTGCACGTACTTTCCCTGCCGCATTTCCCTGCCTGCCGCTGGACAGGATCTATGTCCGGGGTTTCAAGGTGGATTCGGCTACGGTCATGCATGGCCGCCACTGGGCCAAGGTATCGGATCATGCGCCGATTGTGGCTTCTCTGACAATGGAATAATATGCAGCGGCTTCCTACAGCCTGTTGTGGCAGATAAGCGGGATTACTTATGCTGGTACGCCCCGGCTCATTTGTTTCTGACAATCATCTGACGCTTCTGCATGGCGGAAGGGAGTTTTTCCCTGAACTGATCAAACGGATCAACAGGGCGCGGACGGAAATCTATTTTGAAACCTATATTTTTTATCCTGATGAGGTTGGGCGTGCTGTTATACGTGCGCTTCAACTCGCTGCATCAAGAGGGGTGGAGGTTCATGTCATTACCGACTGGATCGGAACCGGTATAGGGCTGTGCCGGTTGTTGAAACGGGAGTTTGAAAAAGCGGGGGTGCATTTCCGTGTTTTCAACCCTTGGTTTTATCGCGGGCTGGCACGACAACACCGTAAAATCTGTGTGATTGATCACCAGCACGCTTTTGTTGGTGGAATCAATATTCTGGATGATTTTCGCTATGACTTCAGCAAAAAACAGCGCTTTCTGACTGCGCCGCGTTGGGATTTTGCCGTTCTGGTTGAGGGCCCCATACTGAACCTGATCCAGCAGGAGGCAGAGGCTTTCTGGGAGCGGGTCGGGCACCTGCAGATTGGCAATCGCCTGCGTCAATACCGGACATCGTTTAAACGAAAGGTTGCGATTGCCAAGGTGTCGTTGGCGGGGTTTGTTGTGAGGGACAATTTCCGTAATCGTCGCACGATTCAGCGAGCCTATTTGCGCGCCATGGGGCGTGCCCGCCGGGAAATTATCCTTGCAACGCCTTATTTTGCTCCGGGCCGCAAGTTTCGTGCGGCACTGATTTCTGCTGCCGAGCGGGGCGTGAAGGTTACTCTGCTGATTGGCATTGGCGAATTTTGGTGGCAGGATGCCGTTGCCCAATCCTTTTTTCCGAAACTCCTGAAAAGCGGTGTGCGGATTCATGAATACCGCAAGACGCAACTGCATGGCAAGGTTGCCGTGATTGATGATGCCTGGGCAACAGTGGGTTCAAGTAATTGTGATGGCCTGAGTCTTTTTATTAACCATGAAGCCAATGTGATTGTTCGGGATGCGCAATTTGCGGAAGCCCTGCGCGAGCAGATTTTTCGAGGCGTAGTGGATGCGGAAGAGATTCACTCTGATGATTTCAACAGGATGCCGTGGTACCGCCGGTTCTGGCATGGTACGGCTCATCTGATTTATCGCTTTATCATGCGAACGGTGACTTGGGGCGATTACAACTGAGTGACAGCGAAAGTGCAACTCGCGGTACAATACGGCAAAAGCAAGCCAGACAGCCGCTGGTCACAACCGTGACGGGAGGAAGGTCCGGACACCACAGGGCAGGGTGACGGCTAACGGCCGTCCGCTGAAAGCCGTAAGGTATAAGGCGAGGAACAGGGCCACAGAGACGAGCGTATTAAGTTACGGTGAAACGCGGTAACCTCCACCTGGTGCAATTCCAAGTAGGCACGCAATGAGGCGGCCCGCGGAGCGTGCGGGTAGGAAGCTCGAGTGCCGGAGTAATCCGGTGCCTAGATGAATGGCTGTCATAGCAGCCGGTTTTCCGGCTGTCGTAACAGAATCCGGCCTATAGGCTTGCTTTTTCCTTATCTTGTTTTCAAAAGAGCGTCATGACCAGAAAAGGTTCATGACGCTCTTTTTGTTTCTGCTGTGTCGCTGGACTTAAAGTGGTGGCGGCTTCCCCCTGTTTTCCCTGAAGAAAAATTGACCATGGTCATGTTTTTTTATCCCGTCTCTTTTTCGGCACAAAAATGGTTGCGGGCCGGATATACATGGTTATACCTGAGAGGACACTTTTACACTGATCTGCAAGTGGCTAATTTTTATGAACATTTGCTTTTTGCATTTGTAACAAAGTGTTTCTAAGTTGTTGAGTTCATTATGATTTTTTTCGTTTTTTTGATCTAAAACGCTTGACCGTTCCCCTGCGTGTAATCTAAAGTGGGAAAAGGTGTGAAAAGGTGGTGTTTTGTGGGAATGTTTGGTGTTTTCCTCCACTTGGTTGTCTGATTGTTTTTTAAGGGGGTTTTGTGTTTCAGGGGGCGTCCTCCATCAGTATCGATGCAAAGGGCCGGATTTCAATTCCGGCCCGGCATCGTGATGCATTATCGCTGCAAAGCGAGGGGCGTGTCACGCTGACGCGTCACCCGCATGGATGCCTGCTGTTTTTCCCTCGGTCTGTGTGGGAAATTCACCGTGAGCAGATTGCTGGCTGGCCATTGTCAGCCAAGGCTTGGCAGCGCATTTTTCTGGGAAGTGCCTCGGATGTGGAGATGGATTCTGCCGGGCGTATTCTGATTTCACCTGAATTGCGTTCAGCGGCTGGTCTGACCAAGGAGGTGATGCTGCTGGGGATGGGTTCACACTTTGAAATATGGGATGCCGGCAGACTGGCCGAAAGCGAAGCCGCAGCTATTGCTGCGGGTATGCCGGACGTATTGCAGAATTTTTCGTTTTAAGTGCAGTCAGGACAAGGCATGCCGGATCTGATACACCATTCGGTATTGTTGACAGAGGCTGTTGATGCGCTTGCCATTACAGGGGAGCGTAAAAACGGAATTTACCTTGACGGCACATTTGGTCGTGGTGGTCACAGCAGTTTGATTCTGGAGGGGCTGGGCGAAGGGGGGCGTTTGCTTGCCTTTGACAAGGACCCTCAGGCAATTGCTGTAGCAGGGCGCATCAGCGATTCGCGTTTTGAGATCGTGCATGAAAGTTTTGCCGATCTGGATGTGGTACTTGATGCGCGTGGTATTGAAAAAATAGACGGGATTTTGCTGGATCTGGGCATATCTTCGCCACAGGTGGAAGATGCGGATCGCGGCTTCAGTTTTCGTCTGGACGGTCCGCTTGATATGCGTATGGACCCGACACGAGGTATTTCAGCAGCACAGTGGCTGGCGTCAGAGAGTGAAGAAAAAATTGCGGAGGTAATACGTGAGTATGGGGAAGAACGGTTTGCTGTTCAGGTTGCAAAGGCGATTGTTAATGGCCGGTCGGTCACGCCCATCACTGGTACGAAACAACTTGCCGACATCGTGGCAAAGGCAGTTAAAACGCGCGAGAAAGGTAAGGATCCAGCAACGCGGACCTTTCAGGCTGTACGGATTTATGTCAACAAGGAACTTGAGGATCTGGAGGTAGGGCTGGCAAAAGCCTGGGAGCGGCTGGCATTACACGGGAGAATGGCGGTGATCAGTTTTCATTCAGTTGAGGACCGTATCGTAAAACGTTTTTTTGCTGATATGGCGACTGTTCGGCAGCCGGATCGTCGGTTGCCGATTCGTGCAGCGGAATTGCCGCGTGCAGATATGAAGCTTTTGGGTAAGGCAAAGCCATCTCCAGCAGAAGTCGGAGTGAATCCCCGAGCCCGTTCCGCCATGTTGCGAGTGGTAGAGCGGATTTCATTTTCCGGTGGGGTGTCTACATGAAAAGCGCGCATGTGCAGATTGTTCTGGTAGTGGCGCTGCTTTTTAGTGCGTTGATGCTGGTGCATGTGCGCAATCAGTCCCGTCGGCTTTTTGTTGAGCTTGAAGTTGAGTTAACGCAGACCCGGCAGTTGGAGGTGGAGTGGTCTCAGTTGCAGCTTGATCAGTCGAGTCTGGGCAAACATGCCCGTATTGAGAGCAATGCAAGACGTGATCTGAATATGGTGTATGCCGTACCCGCCAATACCCGTTTTATGACAGTGACGACAAAATGAAGCGCATGATGAAATTTCCGGGAAATTCACGTGTTGCTGCGGCAAAGGGGGTGTCGTTTTCCGATACGCCAGAGCTGAAGGTCAAGCTGCCGAAGTGGCGCTCTCATATCACGCTGTTTTTCCTGTTCGTTATTTTCATGTGTCTGATTGCCCGCGCACTCTGGCTTCAGGTGCTTTCGACGGAATTTCTGCAAAAACAGGGGGAATCCCGTTATGCCCGAACGCTGGAGCTGCCGGCAACTCGCGGGAAGATTACGGACCGGGCTGGTACGGTCTTGGCTTCCAGTATTCCGGTCAGGGCGATATGGGCCATACCTGATGATGTCCTGTCGCAGCCAAAGGAAAAGCTCACGGAATTGGCAAAGCTGTTGGGCATAAATGAAAAAAACCTGTATGCACGGCTTGATTCGGACCGTGCTTTTGTCTATCTCAAGCGGCAGGTTGAAATGGATGTCGCTGATGCCATTCTCAAGCTGGGTATCAAGGGGATTCAGACCAGAAAGGAGTACAAGCGTTATTACCCCGAAGGCGAAGTCATGTCGCATATCGTGGGCTTTACCAATGTGGAGGATGTCGGACAGGAGGGGATGGAACTGGCATCCCAGGGTGCGCTTTCCGGTACGACAGGGAGTCGTCGTGTGATCAAGGATCGCCTTGGCAATATCGTGGAGGATTTGCGGGCAGTCAAGGAGCCAAGAGATGGCAGTGATCTGGTTTTATCGATTGACAGCAGCATTCAGTATATTGCGTACAAACAGCTCAAGGAAGCGGTAACGCTGCACAAGGCCAAGGCCGGTGCAGTGGTTGTGCTGGATATCCAGACGGGCGAAGTACTCGCGATGGCTAATTTGCCGAGTTATAACCCGAATAACCGGAGTCAGTTAAAAGGTGTCAGTTTGCGTAATCGTGTGTTGACCGATGCGTATGAGCCGGGCTCAACGCTGAAGCCTTTTACGGTTGCGTTGGCTCTTGAAAAGGGGAAGGTGACACCACAAACCAGAATTCAGACCGCTCCCGGAAAAATGGTGATAGGTGATGCCACGATAGGTGATGCCCATCCGCATGGGGTGCTTTCTATTTCTCAGATTATTGAAAAGTCGTCCAACGTCGGTACAGCGAAAATTGCCTTGGATATGAAGGCTAAAGAAATGTGGGAAATGTTTACCGCGCTGGGCTTTGGACAGCAACCTGAGTTTGGTTTCCCCGGAACAACAGCGGGCCGGGTGCGCCCATACAAGTCATGGCGGCCCGTGGAGCAGGCAACAATGAGTTATGGNCATGGTATTTCTGTTTCGCTCATGCAGGTGGCGCGCTCCTACATGATTTTTGCACGTAATGGCGATATGGTGCCGCTTTCGCTTGCGCGTGTGGAAGAGATGCCGACAGGTCAGCAGATCATATCTGGAAAAACGGCAAAATCGGTGCGTGACATGCTCGAACTGGCCGTCGGTTCCGGCGGCACGGCACCACGCGCCCAGGTGCCCGGGTATCGGGTTGCGGGCAAAACCGGTACGACACACAAGATTGAGGGTGGCAAATACGTCAACAAATATGTTGCCTCTTTTGTGGGCTTTGCCCCGGTTTCCAATCCCCGCATTATTGTTGCACTCATGATTGACGAGCCATCCAATGGTCAGCATTTTGGTGGTGTGGTGGCTGCGCCAGCTTTCTCAAAGATTGTCGCCAATACGCTGAGAACCATGAATGTGGCGCCGGATTCGTCGGTGACCAATATTGTGATCCCGCAGGATGGTCCGAGGGAGAGTTTATGATGCAGATATCACGGATCAGGGCGGTATCAGAATGGCTGGCTGGCACGTGTCCGCATGGTGATCTTTTTTCCGATTCACGGGAAATTGCGCGGGCTGAGAAAGCCGCGGTTTTCTTTGCCTATCAGGGCGATTCAACTGACAGCAGAAACTATATTGCCCACGCTATCGCAAACGGTGCACGGGCGGTGGTTTATGAAGAGGAAGGCTTTGAATGGAAGTCCGGATGGAATGTCCCTCATCTGGCCGTGAAGGGTTTGAAGGAACTGGCTGGTGGTATTGCCGATGCCTACTATGGCAGTCCTTCCGCCTCCATGTATGTTGTTGCTGTTACGGGTACCAATGGCAAAACTTCCTGTAGCCAGTGGATAGGAAGTGCCTTGTCGCAGTTGGGAGAGAAGACGGCGGTTATTGGTACGCTGGGGATCAGTGTTTTTGAAAAGGGTGAGGCTGGCGAAGCTGATTTTACCGGTTATACAACGCCGGATCAGGTGCAGTTGCAAAGAAAACTGGCGGCATTGCGCAACGACAACATTACTGCTGTTGCGATTGAGGCATCTTCAATCGGTATTGAGGAGGGGCGTCTGAATGGCCTTGACATTGATACCGTGCTCTATACCAATTTTACGCGGGATCATCTGGACTACCACAAGGATATGGTGGCCTACGAAAAGGCCAAGCGCAAACTTTTTGACTGGCCTGGCCTGAAGCATGCCGTGATGAACCTGGATGATGCTAAGGGCAGGGAATGGGCTTTTTCCATCAACGGAAAACTGGATGTGCGGGGTTACACGATTCGGGAAGAAAAGCCGGAAACCATGTCGGTACTAAGTGCAATGGAAATTCAGGCACGCATGAATGGGACCGCGTTTGTGGCGGATACCAGCGAAGGGCATTCCCGTATCCAGACGCATCTGGTTGGCAATTTCAATGTCAGCAATGTGCTGGGTGTGATGGGTGTGCTGCTGGCACGCGGTGTCAAGTGGAAATCAGCTGTATCAGCGATTTCAGCACTTGAGTCGCCTCCGGGTCGCATGCAGCCATTGGGTGGCCAGAATGCGCCGCTTGTTGTGATTGATTATGCACATACACCGGATGCCCTCGAAAAGGGGCTGGAAGCACTTCGTTCGGTTGCCTATGACCGCAAAGGAGCGCTCTGGTGTGTGTTTGGCTGTGGTGGTGATCGTGATAAAGGCAAGCGCGGGGAGATGGGGCGCGTTGCTGAAATGGCAGATCACATTATTGTAACCAGTGACAATCCGCGAAGTGAGATACCGCAGCAGATCATTGATGACATCCTGTCTGGTATGACGCGTCCGGCGCAGTCAATAGAAGACAGGGCTTCTGCCATTCTGCAGGCCGTAAAACAGGCGTCAGCCAATGATGTGATTTTCCTTGCGGGAAAAGGGCATGAAACCTATCAAGAGGTGAAAGGGGCAAAACATCCGTTTGTTGATGCGGATCATGCGGCACTGGCACTGGCGACTTTTGAGGCCATGAAAAAGGAAAAGTCATGAAAATGAGCCTTACTGAAATTCAGACATGGATTTCCGGCAGCCAGAGATACGGCGAGGCTGTTTTTAACGGGGTTTCCACTGATTCCCGTACGGCCGGAAAAGGCCTTCTCTTTGTGGCTCTCAAGGGGGAGAATTTTGACGCACATGATTTCCTGCCGGATGTGGCAGCAAAAGGGGTTGCTGCTGTTGTTGCCGAACGTTTGCCCGCCGAATTTTCCCTGCCGGCGCTTGTTGTCAAAGACTGTCGTCTGGCTCTAGGGGAAATGGCAGGGAACTGGCGTAGCGGCTTTGATTTGCCGGTGATTGGTGTAACAGGCAGTAATGGCAAAACAACCGTCAAGGAGATGATCGCTGCGATTTTGCGGATGGCTTATGGCGATGGTTTTCTGGCAACTGCAGGCAATCTGAATAACGACATTGGTGTACCGCAGACGCTTTTCCGTCTGGATCCATCGCATCGTGCAGCGGTGATTGAGCTGGGCATGAATCATCCGGGTGAAATTGCTTGGCTGGCTGCGATTGCCAAGCCCACTGTCGGGCTGGTGAATAATGCCCAGCGTGAACACCAGGAGTTCATGATCAGTGTCGAGGCGGTTGCAAAGGAGAATGGCAGTGTGATCCGTTCCCTGCCGTCAGATGGTGTTGCCGTTTTCCCGTACGGAGATGCTTTTTCCGGATTATGGGAGGCGTACGCCCGGGAAACGGGGGGGCGCCGTATGGTGACATTCGGTTTTGACGAAGGGGCTTCTGTAAAGGGGCAGTATGATCCGGGCAAAAGCCAACTGGATATCCGTATGGGTGAGGCGGCGGTTGCCGTACAGTTGAATGTCATCGGAGAACACAACGCACGTAATGCGCTGGCAGCCGCTGCATGCTGTCATGCCATTGGCATTGGAAGTGAGGTGATTGTACAGGGGCTGGAATCTTTCCAGTCTGTAAATGGCCGGCTGCAGCGCAAGATAGCGGCAAATGGGGCGAATCTGATTGACGATACTTACAATGCCAATCCGGATTCTGTACTTGCTGCAATTGATGTGCTTGCCCGAATGCCTTCGCCGCGGGTGCTGGTGCTTGGCGACATGGGTGAGGTCGGTAGTGAGGGTGCCCGTTTTCATGAAGAAGTGGGTGTTTATGCGCGGGGAAAGGGGGTTGATCATTTTTTTGCGCTGGGTGAACTGGTCAGGCATGCCGTACGCGCCTATGGTGCGACGGCGCGGCATTTTGAGGACGTTGCCGGATTGATGGCTGGTCTCAGAGAGGTTGCGCTACCATCCGCGACCATACTGGTAAAGGGTTCCCGTTTCATGAAGATGGAACGGGTTGTCGGTGATTTGATTGAGAAAGAATAAGGAATAACGGATGCTGCATTGGCTGGCACAACAATTTCAGCAGGATATTGGTTGGATGAGAATGTTTGGATACATCACCTTCCGCGCGGTCTTTGCTTCGCTGACAGCTCTTACCATCGGACTTATTGCTGGCCCTTCCGTTATCCGCCTTTTGACGCGCCTCAAAGTGGGGCAGGCCGTCCGGCAGGATGGGCCGCAGACCCATCTGGCCAAATCAGGCACGCCGACAATGGGTGGCTTGCTTATTCTGATTGGTATCGGTATTTCAACGCTGCTTTGGTGTGATCTTTCCAACCGTTTTATATGGGTTGTGCTGGTTGTTACGCTGGGTTATGGCGTTATCGGATGGGTTGATGACTATCGCAAGGTGGTACACAAGAATCCGAAGGGGATGTCTTCAAAGGAAAAATATTTCTGGCAGTCGCTTATTGGCATTTTTGCCGCAGTTTACCTGACATTCAGTGTGTCGGGCGGAAGTAACGCTGAGGTATGGAATCTTTTTGTGGACTGGATTCGTTCCGGGTTGGATGCAGATCTGCCGGCCAAGGCTGACCTGATTGTGCCGTTCTTCAAAACAATCAGTTATCCGCTGGGAGTATGGGGATTCATTGCGCTGACCTATTTTGTCATTGTCGGTACAAGTAACGCTGTCAACCTGACAGACGGGCTCGATGGGCTTGCGATTATGCCAACCATCATGGTGGGAACCGGGCTGGGTGTGTTTGCCTATCTGACGGGTAATTTTACTTATGCGCACTACCTGTTTATTCCGTTTATTCCGGGGGCTGGTGAATTGCTGATTTTCTGTGGTGCCATGGCAGGAGCTGGCCTGGCTTTCCTCTGGTTCAATGCTCATCCGGCGCAGATGTTCATGGGGGATGTTGGTGCGCTGGCGTTGGGTGGTGCGCTGGGTACGATTGCTGTCATTGTGCGCCAGGAAATTGTACTTTGCATCATGGGTGGCATTTTCGTTGTCGAGACGATTTCCGTGATGATGCAGGTGATGTTTTTCAAATACACGAAGAAAAAGTATGGCATTGGGCGCCGGATTTTTCTGATGGCGCCGCTGCACCATCATTTCGAGCAAAAGGGCTGGAAGGAAACGCAGGTGGTAGTGCGCTTCTGGATCATTACGATGATGCTGGTTCTTTTGGGACTATCAACACTGAAATTGCGCTGATATATGGACTATCAAGGCAAAAAGGCACTGGTACTGGGGCTCGGGGAATCGGGTCTG